>JACCDQ012088040.1_pt1 | contig 122761 bp, 110 predicted proteins | sample 7446031 | NCBI WGS metagenome assembly JACCDQ01 (sample SAMN15323442, study PRJNA562643) | freshwater metagenome | isolation source: river surface water | place: USA:Blue River Watershed | collected 2017-08-17
AGTCTATTGTATGTGAATGTGCATATACTTTACATTTCGGAAAATCAGTAATTAGCTCTTTAATTCCAAAAATGTGATCATAATGGCCATGTGTAAGAAAAAGTTGGTCAATTATTAACTTCGACTCAAATATATATTTTCTAAGCTCAGAATATTCACCAATATCAATAAGCACGGCGTTATTGGTATTGTCCTTGGTGATTAAATATGCGTTAGAAGTGAATTTTTTATTTTGAAAGGTTGTAACTTTCAACTTTGTAAAAAATCAACTATATCTTTAATAGTGACAAAATCATTCAACTGTTCTGCTGTAAGCTTTTTCGAAAATTCGTCATCACTTAATACAATTAACGATAGCTTGGCCATTGAATCAAATTCATCTATTGAGTTTAACTCCATTTCTAAAGTTAAGGAACCTGCCTCAACTTCTAACAAATCTTCGATTTGATCTAAAATTTCTTTTTGTGTCATTATTATAATTTTAATTTAATTTATTCTTTTTAAGAAGCCAGCTTTCCTCCATCAACTGGCAAACAAGTACCTGTAATCATTCTAGAAGAATCCGACAATAAAAATATTACAGCATTTGCAATATCTTGTGGTTCACATACACCTAAAACTTGTCTTTCTTTGATTTTTTGCAAACTTTGTTCACCACCTGGCATGTTCACTAATTCAGAAACCATTTTAGATTCTGTAGCACCAGGTGCAACAGTATTAATTCTAATACCTTTGTCAGCCAATTCAATTGCTAAACATTTAACCGCCGCATTCATTGCGGCTTTAGACGCACAATAAGCAGTTTTTGTTGCATTCCCTTGAAATGCGCCAATTGCAGAAATACCAACAATGTTAAGTTTTTCATTTCTTAAACTTTTATGGGAAAAACACCTAATTAACTCAATAAATGAATTAAAATTTATATTGAATACTTTGGTTAAAAAATCAGGTGTTGTAAGCTTTATTGGTCTTACTTCTGCAATACCTGCAGCATGCACAATTCCATCAATTTTCAGTCCGAGTTTATTAATGTCTTTAGAAAACCCTAGAATTTCACCAATATTTCCTAAATCAATTTGAAAACCAATATGTTCAGTTCCATTCAACTTGTTTTCAATAAAATCATTGATTTTCAACAAATCTCTACCCGGTAAAATTAACCTAGCGCCTAATTCATCCAGTTTCTGAGCAACGGCTCCACCAATAGAGCCCGTACTTCCTGTAACAATATATATTTTACCCTCCATTTTAACTCAATGAATATCCACCATCTAATTTTATTAATGAACCAGTCATGGTCTTAAGATGATCCGAAAGTAAAAATAATGTTAAATGGGCTAATTCCGCAGGAGAAGACATACCTAAATCCTGATTACCTGAATCATCATTTCCAACATTAAACATGTTTCTAACATGTTCATGATTTAAATCTGATGTTAGAGCACCCTTAAGTATTGCGTTTACTCGAATTTTCTTCGTAGAAAGTTCTGCTGCCAAGTTTAAAACAGCCGAGTTTAAAGCAGATTTTGAAATACCATAGGCCAATTTCGTTTTTAATCCCATTTGACTACTAATGGAGGAGTAGGCAACAATACTACTTCCACCCTTTATCAATTTGAGTTTATCTAAAAGCCTAATCAACTCAACAAAAGTCAAGCAATTAACCTCCATAATTTTCGATGTAATTGTTGGTTTATTAAAACCCAACGGGCGAAGTGAGCCCAATGAAAGTCCAAAGATTACACCATCAAAAGTTGAAATCTCCTCAAAGTTTTCACGAATAAAATTTTCGTATGAAAACACATCCTCCAAGCTCTCCATTTGCAATTTCACTAATTCTGAAGAGAAATTATTTAGTTTTAATAATTCCTCCGATTTATTAACAAAAACGAACTCACCGCAACTTTCTAAAAAGTGTGGTATCAATTCATTCAATAAAAAAAAATCGCCACCCCAGAATAGTATTTTCTTGCCTTTTAAATCCATTATTTAGCCTGCAATTCTTTACACATTTTATAAATTGCTTCAGCTGAATTAAAATTTTCTGGTTGTAATTCTGTTACACGAATAGAAATTTCGAATAAATCATTTAATTCAGAAACGATAGATACAATATCGAATGAGTCCAATAAGCCATCATCTACTAAATTCTGCTCAGTTTTAAAATCAATGTCAGGTCTAATTTCTTGCAATACTTTTAATAATTCTTCCATTTTAGTGTTTTATTAATGATAATGAATATTTATTTAAATTTTTAAAACCAAATTTGTTGTACATTTTTTCTGCAACTAAATTATCCCTAACCACCCAATGATTAAAAGTTTTTATACCTTTAATCAAATTATAATTCAGATAATAATCAACAAGTAAATTTCCCAATCCAAAACCACTAAATTCGGGAAAAACAACTATATGACCAATCCAAGATACATTGTTTTTTATATAAAATCTTAAAAAACCAGCTAATTCTGAATTTTTAAACACTCCCAATATTAATCCATTATTAATGCAATCTACAACTTGATCTTTTGTAAGTTGATCTCCTGTATAATAATCAAAAGTTTTTTTAATTCCTTGCTCAATTGTTTTGTATAATTCAATCTGAGTTAATACTTCGATTCTTGCACCGTTTAATTGACCATCTGTTTTTGGTTTTTCTTCGATTAACTTGAAATTCAATCCCATTAAATAACGCAATATGTGTTCTTTAAAACCTATTTTTTTTAAAAATTCAATTTCAAACTCTGGAGGATTTGGACCTCTAAAAGGCAATTCAAGTACTAATGGCAAGTCATTTTTTATATCTAAAAATCCAGCGTTTTCCTTTATATAATAATAAAAGTTTAAAAACTCAAAATGCTCATTTTTGACAATTAAAAACAATAAATTTTCCTCAGAAATATAGAATAATCGACTTTTTAATATTAAATTATCGAAGTCACTTCCTAGCAAAAAGCAATTAGTTTTGTATTTCTGACCATCAAAATCAGCAATTAATTCATCCAATTGAATTTTGCTTTCAATTTTCTTCATTCAATAATAATTTAATTGCTTTTCGATCAACTTTACTGTTTGCGTTTAATGGCATTTCTTTAATATACTCAAACCTTGTTGGATACATATATTTTGGAATTGATTTAGATAATTCCTTGATAAATTCCGAGGGTTCTATTTGGCTTTCAGATGAGTAAAATAATACAATTTTGGAATTAACATCATCATAAATACATGCAACATGTTCAACTTGAATCAGCCCATAGGCCGCTGCCTCTATTTCACCTAACTCTATTCTATTGCCTTGATGTTTTATTTGAAAATCTTTTCTACCTATGAATTCAATTTCACTAAATTCATTGATTTTGACATAATCACCCGTTTTATAAAGTATATCTCTGAAATTATTATGCAAAGGATTCTGAATAAACGCATTATTAGTTTGTTCTGGATTATTATAATAGCCTAAAGCGATACCTGTTCCCTTAACAGCTAATTCTCCTTCCTTTCCATTAATCACTATCTTGTTGTTTTCATCCAACAAAAAAACCTCTTTATTATCACAATGATGTCCAATTGGGACTACATCCGAATCCTGAAAATCCCTATTTACTATGTAATACGTGCTATCAACCGTTACTTCAGTTGGTCCATATAGATTAATGAAATTGCAGTTCGGAAAAGCTTTTTTCCAAATATTCAAGTGCTTTCCAAACATCGCTTCCCCTGCAAAAAACACTCTTCTTAGAGAATCCAATTTTAACTCATCCAAAATACCGCTTTTTGCAACTAAAACGACCGCTGATGTTGCCCATAATATTGTTGTAATATTATTTTCAGTTAGAACATTCGAAAGAAGCTTAGGGAATGAAAAACACTTTTGCGGAATTATAAAAAGAGTTGCCCCTGACATTATGGATATGTAAATATCTTTAACAGAAGCATCAAAATAAAAAGGCGTCTGATTACCAATGATATCATTTGAATCAAATTCAAAAGTTTTTACCAACCAATTAGCCAAATCTAAGACCGATTTATGTGCTATTAATACAGCTTTTGGAATTCCAGTAGAGCCTGATGTGAATATTGCATATGCAGGGTCTACATCTAATGCTTTTTCTCTAATATTCCATAATTCATCATCATCTAATTGACCAATAGCCAATTGTTTATAGTCAAAATAACTAATCTGATTTTCTAGCTGATCTACAAGTGATTTTTCATATTCATTAAATCCAATTACAGCAACAGGATTTAACACAGAAACAATTGCTTTTAATCTTTCAATTGGCGTTTTTGAATCCACTGGCACATAAAAATTCCTAGTGTACAAAACACCCATGAAAGAAATTATACTTTCAACTCTTCTATCAACGAAAACAATTATTGGCTGGGAATAAAGTGTATTTCCTAAACCAAGTAAATGGTTACCAATTTTTTTTGCCTCAATTAAATAATCGGAAAATGTAACCTCTCTTTTTTCGTCCTTAAGTGCAACTTTATTTGGAAATTTTTTAGCGGTTTCTTCTAATAACTGAAGTATATTTTTTTTCATTTTACTAATCCAGTATAAAGTTCATTTGGGTCATTTATTATACCTTCTTCAAAGATTGTGTCATCTTCAATTATTGGATAAATGTACTTCGTTTCAATCTTTGCTGAGAATACACCTAGCGAAACACCAATTCCAAATCCACAAAAAAGTGTATTTATTGTACTGTTTAAATGATCATTTCCATATTTATCAATTAAAGAAATGAGAGGCGATGCGCCTGATGTATTTCCATATTTATGAAGACTTAATGGCATTTTATCCATTGGAATGGCAACTTTTTTAGCAATTTGTTTAAGAATATACAAATTTGCTTGGTGAAATGCGAAAGTGTCATAATTCTCCACAGAAGTATTGGTTTTTACAAAAAACTCTTTCAATAAATGTGGAACATCAAAAATAGTAAATGTAAATACTGCTGTTCCCTGAATAAATGAATTGTATAATGTTCTTTTATTCCCATCTTTACAATCAAATACAGTATCCTTTGGATTTAAATTGCGATAACCTCCTCCAGGAACAATCATATACCTGTAACCATTTCCGTCGGATTTTAAAATTGATGTCATTTCATAATCTTCTTCTGTTTTTTCCAAGAGAAGTGCTGCACCCGCTTCACCAAACAACATTATCGAAGACCTATCAGTAGGATATACTGACTTTCCTGCAGTATCACCAGTAATTAATAAAGCCTTATTTATATCAGACGATTGCATCATCGAACTTAGTACTTGTACTCCATATACAAGTGACGAACAACCTAGGCTGATATCAAAAACGGCGGCAGTTTGAGGTATTCCAAGTCTTTTTTGTAAAATAAATGCTGTTGCAGGTCTGCGATAATCTGGACTATGAGAGGCGACAACAATTGCCCCAATTTCAGAGGGATCAATTCCTCTTTCTGTTAAAATTTTTTGAGCCGCTGTAAATCCCAAGTCACTAGTAGTTTGATATTTTGATGTTCTGCGCGTCTCCTCAATTCCAGTTTGCTCTATAAACTTGCTTACCTCTGCTTCACCAAACAGACTATTATACTGTGTTGTTCGTTCAACGTTACTAGGAACAGCCGCTGCAATTCCTCCGATTTTAATATTTTTAAATTTAAATTCAGCCATTTTAAAACTTCATTTTTTGAGCAGGATTTCCCATTACCTTAGTTTCGGGTTTTACATTTGAAATTACCATTGATCCCATTGCAACGTTTGCCCATGATCCTATTTTTTTACCTGGTGCAATACAGGTATTACTACCTATAAAAGCACCTTCACCAAGTAATACATGTCCGTTAATAGAACAATTTCCTGTTATTGTACAATAATCTTCAACCACTGCATCATGACCCACTCCCGAACCTAACAGTGTTACAAAATTACCAATTTTTACATTTGGCGATACTTTTGCAAATGGTGTTATTATTACCCCATTGCCAACATCACTAAAACTACCAATTATTGCCGTTGGATGAATAATGTTTTCAAACTTTGCACCTTTTTCTTTTAACAAAGTAACTATAAGTTTCTTTACTTTAGGTAATGCAATAGCTAACACAAATCGATCATTTTCATCCAATTTATAATCTTTAATTGAATCAATAATTTTTACATCACATGGAATACCATCTAGTGCCGCTAAATTATCATCTATAAAACCCTTTACATAATAATTTGCTCCAGATTTGTTGCAATCCTTTATCCATTGCAAAACTTCACGACCGAAGCCAGAAGCACCTACTATTACTAAGTTAATTTGTTCCATCAAATGTTTCAACTGTTCTTGTTTCACTCATGTTAATATCACTACTTTTTAATACTTTTAATACTGTTTTAATCAAAATTAAAATGTCCAATTTAAAAGATAAATTATTTATATAATATAAATCCAGCTCAAACTTTTCCTTCCAACTTATTGAATTTCTTCCGTTTATTTGAGCCCAACCAGTAATTCCAGGTCGAACATTGTGTCTTAACTTTTGCTCATCTGTATAGATATCAAGGTATTGAACTAATAAGGGTCTTGGCCCCACCAATGACATATCTCCTTTAATAACATTTAATAGTTGTGGAATTTCATCGAGTGAATACTTCCTAACAAAAGAACCTATTGGGGTAACTCTTTGAATAGAGGGTAGTAATTCACCAAACTCATTTCTTTTGTCATTCATGGTTTTAAATTTTATTACTTTAAATATTCGCTCATTTTTGCCAGGTCTTTCCTGCAGAAAAAACGCCTTTCCATTATTACTGATAACTAATCCAATTAATACCACGATAAAAAATGGAAATACTATCGTAAAAGCCATTAAACTTAATATTAAATCAATTAACCTCTTAAAAAAATTCTTGTACATGAGAGTGATATTTAATTAATGTAAAGTTCTTCAAGGCCTTTCCAAATTATTGAATTTTCGAAGTTCTTAGACCATATTATTCCATTTCGACCGTACTCATTTCTCAATGATTCATTTTCTAATAATTTTTCCATTGCCAATGAAACAGAATGTGAATCTTTTATTGGCACCAACAATCCGTTAAAATTATTACTTACAGCATCCCTAGTTCCTGTTCCGAAAGTACTAATTACCGGTATTCCAAGTGCAGCAGCTTGTACTAATACATTTCCAAACCCCTCCCACCAAGCAGGTAAAACAAATACATCCATTATACTCAGATGTAAACTCACATCATCCGTTCTTCCTGGCCAAATGATTGCAGGATGCGTTTTGATCTTTTCAATAATACTTTTATCTCTAATTTGGGATTCTTCGATGGGTCCAACAATTAATAGTCGAATGTTATCATATTTAGAATGGAGCAAATCAAAGGCCTCATATAACTCTGTAATTCCTTTTCTGTCAATTATTCTGCCTAAAAAACCAAATGTAAAATAACCAGTCAGGTTTAACTTTTCCCTAAGTTTCTCTTTTTCAATTGGAGAAATAGAATTGGGATTATAAATATTTAGATCAAACCCATTGCTACTTCCTAAATGAATAATGTGGGTCTTTTTTAATGGAAATATTCCATCTCGCACTCCAAGATCTCGAACAGAACCACTGATACACAATACATCCGTTGAACAAAATACTGTAATCTTTTCCATGATAATCAGAATTCTTCTGAGAATTCCTAGTTCATGTTCATATCTCAAACCCCTACAAGTATATATTCTTTTTTTGACACCAATAAGTTTAGCTGCTATCATTCCTAAAAGTGCAACTTTAGGTGTTCCAAGATTTACTATATCCGGTTTTACTCTATTTAATATGCCAATTATTTTAAAAAGTGACTTAACATCTTTAAAGATGCTGATTTCTCTTTCCATTTCAACGGATAACAATTCACAATCTTCTTTTTTGCAATAATTTAGAGACCTTTCAGATGCGGGTGATAACAAATACGTTTTGTATCCCTTGTTTCTAAAATAACTCATCTGGCCTTGTAAAAGTCCTACACTACCAGCTGCAGTAATTCCAACAATTAGCTTAGGTTTCATTAAAATTAATTGAATTGTTTCAACCAACTTTGAATTGCTAAAAACGACCAAACATTATATGAGGCGTTTATTTTACCCGATTTATTGTTTTGTATTACATGGGAAACAAAATTTGGATTGAATATTTCATGGTTCTTTAATTCCTCCATATTTAAATTGTTTTGAATTATATTATCCATTTCATTTCTGACCCAATACTCCAATGGCACACCAAATCCTGTTTTTGAGCGATAAATAACATGTTTTGGTAAATACTTTTCAGCAACTTTTTTAAGTATATATTTTGTTTCTCTACCCTTCATTTTTAAATTAACGGGAATATGAGTACTAAATTCAACAAGTTCAAGGTCAAGAAATGGCACTCTTATCTCAACACTATTTGCCATTCCTGCTTTGTCGGTGTAGTTTAAATTATGATCTATGAGAAACGTATAAATTTCCAAATACAATAACTTATTCAAATCATCTTGAACATCTTTTACATCATTTAACAATTTAATAAAATACTTATTATGTTTGTTTAATTGACCCTGCAAGTCTTCTTTAATTATATTTCGAACAAATTCAAAATCTTGCCATTCAAAATATCCAACAAACCTCTCATTCTTCGTTTTTTCAATAGATTTAGTCAGCTTTTTCAATCTTCTTATGATAGCTTTTTTTGAGGCAATACCATGTATGAAATTTTTTACAATCGACCTGAAAAAAACAGGGAAAACGTCATAATACTTATCCAGTATTAATGCTTGATGTCTTCTATAACCCGAAAATAGATCATCACCTGCTGTTCCACCAATCAGTACTTTTATACCATCAGCTCTTGCTATTTTTGAAATTTGGTAAGCATTAAATGGTGCTGGGTCTGATTGAGGCTCGTCTAGAAACCAAATAATTTCATCAAATATTGAGACAATATCCGAGTTTATCTTAACCTCTATTAATTCAACGTCTAAGTGCTTTGCAACTATTCTAGCATAACCTAAATCATTTGCGAAACCATCTTTTGACTCACCGGAATCAATTGTATAGCACTTCAAATTAGCATTGGGTAAAATTTTTCTTGCTATCGCTACAATCAAACTACTGTCTAACCCCCCTGAAAGAAAAAAACCAATCGGAACGTCACTCAATAATTGTCGTTCTACTGCTCGAATTAGTTTTTCCTCAAGTTTATCAACCCATTCATCTTCTTTTTTGCTGAATTGAACCTTTTCAGGGTATTTTAACTGATAATAATTATGGATTTTTTTGTTTTCAAGATTATTTAAATCTAAAGTAATACTGGTTCCTGGTAATAGTTTCTTGATAGTCTTAAACGGAGTATTTTCTCCCGGACACCACATAAAAGTTAAATATGCTTGAATTGCCTCAATATCCAGCTCCTTGTTTTTAATATATGGAATAAGAGCTTTTAACTCTGAAGCACATGCAAAACTAGAACCACTTAAATTGTAGTACAACGGTTTTACTCCAAAGTGATCACGTGCAATAAAAATAGTATTAGATATACTGTCATATATAACAAATGCGAAAATTCCGTTTAATAATCGTACACAATCTTCACCTTTTTGTGCATACAAAGCTAAAATAGTTTCCGTATCGCTTGATGTTCTAAAAACATACTCACTTAATTCATTTTTTCTAATTTCCCAATGATTATAAATCTCTCCATTAAAAACAATAACATAACGGTCATCTATAGAGTGCATTGGTTGATTTGCTTCATCGCTCAAATCTTGAATTGATAGTCGCAAATGACCTAAACACAAATTTTGAAAAACCTCAATTCCTCTGGCGTCCGGTCCTCGATGAGCCATCAAGTTTAAAGCCTGTTCCGCTAATAATGGCGATTCGTTAATTGTAGCTAAAATTCCACACATATTATTCTTCTTTTATAAAATATTTGATTATATCGCCTACCATATTTGATACTTTATTTCTTTGAATCACATTTGCATATTCACCATTCATAAATTTTAGCATTTTCTCAGAAATATCATTTACATCATACGGGTCAAATACAATTGGATTTTCAACAACATCATAAATAAAAGGCAAATTTGAACCAACAATAGGACAATTTAGATATGCAGCTTCAATTAATGGCAAACCCAGACTCTCCTCAAGTGAAGGAAATACCATAGCCCGTGACTCACAGTACAATTTCAAAATATCTTCTCTATTAACCCGACCAACATTTAATATTGCCTCATAACCTAATTCGTTGTTCACTTCTTTTAAGTAATTTAAATATTGTATGGAATTCAAATCGATGGTTACACAAATTACTACCTTTTGGAATTTTCCAATTATTCTTACTGCATCAAAAAGTCTAAAATAGTTTTTATGAACATCTGGCGTTGCCGGATAAAAAAAATCATATTTTAAGTGTTTTTCCTTTTTAAACTTCGTAACCATTATATCAACATCATTAAAAAAGGGTCGTTGTAAAACTCTGATATTCCTAAAATTCAATTTTAAATTATTCTCAATTTGTTTAGTTTGACAAAAAAAATAATCCACATTTTTGTGGAAATATTTTATCAAAAAATATACTAATATTCTTTTTAATTTTGTGGATTTAGTAATCTTAGAATCCTTTAAATATACAAATGGATTTGTAAAGAAAGCGCTATGGAAATAAACAACTGAGTTGTGGTTTTTTGTTAATGGCGGAAAACTACAAAAATACAATACATCAGATCTTTTTTTTAACAATCTAAATATTGTGTCTAACCCTCTTGTTCTTATAATCCGAATATTTTCAAACTTTTGGCCTTGGAGAATGTTGTATGTATATTCGTGACCCAGATACAAAGTGGTTTGAATATTTTGTGTTTCAATGTTATTAAGTAAATACAATAACAACTGTATGTTTCCTGGACTATATGTTTGCGTTGCTTCAATAATCATGTAAATATTGGATAGAATTTTTTACTTATTTGAATAAATCTTCATGAAGCTAAGAAAATCCTTTGCGATTTTTTTAGAACTGAAGTTTGATTCAACATGTTTTTTTGCTTCTTCTCCAATTTTTAAACTTAGTTGTGGATTGTTAACAATAATTTCTAACGATTCATACAATGATTTCTCATTCCTCGTTTGTACTACTATTCCACTAACATTGTGATTTACTATATCTTCATGTGGAATATCTGAAAAGCAAATACATGGCAATCCAAATGACATGGCCTCGATTAAAGCATTTGGAAATCCTTCGATTTTTGAAGGAAGCACGAAAACACTTGCGAATGAATATAATTTCTCTATTTCTTGTATATCACCATGGAAAACAACTTTATCACTTATTCCTAAATCAATTGAAAGTAATCTCATTTTATTCAATAAAGGTCCACTTCCAGCCATTTCAAGTTTCCAACCTTGGTGTTTAAATTGGAATAAATGGAAAGCTCTAATTAAAATTTCAGGGTCTTTCTCCCATTCAAATCTGCCTACATAAAGGATAGTATTTGATTTTACAGGACAATTAGTCAAACTTAAATAGTTTAAATTAGCTAGTGCGTTTGGAATAACTTTAATATTTAGTTTATTATTAAATAATTTCACTTTATACTCTTTTGCTCTTTTGGTCTGAGCGATAAAACCATAAGATTTGGGATAAAGCCATCGCTTTAACTGAGGAATTGGGAATTTGAAAGGATAGTCAGGAATTGTTCTATCTGAAATATATATTGGAAAGCTCGTGTTCATCAAAGCCAAAAGTGTAATTGGATTGAAATAATCTCCGAAAACAACTACTCTGTCTGGGGAATACTTCATAACATTGTTTCTAATAAAAATGAGTAATTTTAAATAAAACAGTACTTTATTCAAAATGCTTTTAGCTCTTATAAATTCAGGCTCTATAACTTGTACTTTTGAGCTTAATTTATAAAAAGGTGTACTCTTCAAACAAGAAATATAAATTACACTAATCCCTTGATCCACCCATTCATTCGCTAAAACAGTCAAAGCCCGCTCTATTCCTCCCATTTTTCTAGAAGGTGCTATTAACACAATTTTCAAAATAATTTTTTATTTATAACAAGCTTTTTAATTGAATCCTCTATCATCCAACCATATGGATTAAACTCTCCTTCAACCCACTCTAATTTTTGATTCCAATATCCAGGACATTTTAAATAACCCAATTTATTAAACCCATAACTTACCTCCACCAAAAGTGCCTTTTCGTTAAGGTACACATAATCAAAAGCGGAACAATAAGACTGCATCTTCTTTGCATTTATAAATGATTGTTGAATGATTTCATTGTCAAAATTTATTTTGTCGTATTCTATTATTCCACTTCCAGAAGCTCTAAAATCATTTTCTCTTACCCATCTTTTTATTGCGAATGCCTTGTCTCCAACAACAACTACACGAATGTCAAATTCATTGTTTGGGATAAAATCTTGAAAGTAAACATATCCTGCCTCATTACCTTGAGATTTCTCCAATTTTATAGGAAAATAAATATGTAAAATCGCTTTTAATAATTCTTTGAAATTGGTCATGCCCAACCTTAACTTCCTCAATTGATCCTTGGTTGCTCCAAACGCATCATATTGCCTTATTCCAGATCCGAAAGCCCTATTTATAAAATTTACGGCTTGATTCTTGTTTTTTACCAGCCATACATTTCCTGATCCCGCACCTCTTCTAATTTTAAAAACTTTAGGAAAAGTTGTTCTTTTCGACCAGTTTAAAGCTGCCTCCTTTTCAAAAAACACAACTGTTGGAACGTGCGGAATATTTAATGCCTCAAATAAGTATTTTTGACCTAATTTATCATCAAAATGCCATGTTGAAAAAAAATCAGGAAATACTACTTTACCCGCAATTTCCAATGATACCAATAATTGTTTTGCAAATAAGACATCCTTGGGATTTGCATGATTATGATGCCACATCAAAATTTCACAATCCTCAATTTTATCTATGATATCAGAATCATAGCAATTAACTAATTTGTACGGTATTTCATTATCCTCACAGTATTTCCTCCATTCTATATTAAACCCGTTTCCTTGCCAATGTATTGCTATTTTCATCTTTTTATATTAGCTGATAAGACACCTTTTAGTACGTCATAATGTGATTCACATCTTAAAAGATTTAAAAACAATTTATATTTAGATCTACTTATTATAGATGGAATCCATTTTCTAGAAAACAGTGCAGAAATATATTTATTCGCATATGGTTGTAAATAGCCTAAATACATAATATTAACCTTTTCAATCCATTTCATATGTTCTTTTTCTAATAATATATCATCACTTATAATTTTATTCAATTTATCCAATTTTTCCAAAAAAATGCCCATTTCTTGCTTTGTCAGTAATTCAATTCCAGTAATATCATTGCATTGCTTAAATGGTATAATTTCAAATTCGACCTTAATACCTAAAACTAACCTAATTGCCATTCCTGTGTTCCAAAACGTGTTCTTCATTTTCGTGTTATCAAACAGAAAATTCCCTATTCCATAGAAAATAGGTCTCTCATTGTAAATTTCATAACCTGAAACACAGTGCGTATGATGACTAATTATTGCATCTGCTCCAGCATCAATAAAAAACCGAAGTGTTTTCTTCAAATTTGGTGACGGTAGTTCATGGTTTTCTATACCACCATGAAAAATAACTAATACAAAATCGCAATCATTTTTTGCATTTACTATATCTTTATAATTTTGAATAATATCTAAAGTAGCGGCACCGGCTTTTTGAATGGTAGCTGACGACCATTCATTTTCACAAAAATTCAAAATTCCTATTTTTTTGTTTTTTAATTCTTTAGTATAGATTTTTCTTGCTTCTTTCAATTCACTACCAGCGCCGACATAACTTAATCCTTTCTTTTGGATTGATCTAATAGTTGCAGATAAACCAATATCTCCAAAATCCAAAATATGATTATTTGCCAAAGTTAGAACATCAAACCCACCAAAAATTAAAGCATCCAAAGTCTTCTCCGAGGCCCGTAAAGCTGGACCTGTTTTTTCTATCGGTCCTGAATCGAATTCCCCAACCGGTGACTCCAAGTTTATAAGTGCTAAATCAGATTTCTTAATATCTTTTATTATTGGTCCAAACAATGAACCGAATTCTTTTGCTTCTAATTTTTCCGCCACTCTATTTCCTCCAAAAAAATCACCTCCTACAAATATTTCAATATTCAAATTATTGTTTTTCATTTTTTTCTTCCAATATTATTTTACTTAACTCATCAGAACTCATAAACTCAACTTCTGGCCATCTAATTAAGATACCACTAATTAATTTTTCAAATATCTTCAAATTTTCACTTCTATTATTTTCTTTTAAACCACCAATAAAATTCAATCTATGCGTTGATATAATTGCAGGTTTCTTCCAAAAAAAAGCATTTTCAATCTGACTCATACTTTGTTTTAACCAATTCACATTTTTTTCAATTGAAGGTTCAAAATGTACATTTCTTACTAGATTTATTAATCCCGCTTTAGTTAACTCTCCCAAATACCTTTTCACTTTTACAGGTCCATTTAAATCGATGGGTTCGTTTTGGATTTTGCCGCCTTGTATTACAGAAACTCCAATTTCTTTTAAGTAGTAATTTAAATCACTATTCATCGTGTAATTGGGAGGAATAAACGTATGCGAGCTAAAAGAAAATACATCAATAAACATTTCCATAGCTTCCCTCAATATATCTTTCTGACATTGTATTTCGGCGCTACTTTCAAAATCTAGGGCTGCCAAATAACTTTTTCTTTTTTCATTTGTAATGTTTGTGCTTATCCCGAAGAATCTATTATTAAAAGCAAACATTGTTTCTCTCGAATTTAACCTAAGAAATTTCATCCATAAATTGACATTTAAATGTTCCCGTCCGTGAAGTTGGGGAAAAAAAAGTTTTTCTTTAACACCATCCTGCCAATACGAAAAGACGTTATTGTTTGGGTAATAGTTCTTAAATGTACTCGTAAATGATTCATGATAATATTTTGTAAAATTGTCATTACGAATTCTATCAAAGTCGGGGTTTGCCATAATTGTATTGGCCGTAATTACTGGGTGATTACCATTCGAATCCTTATACTTTCGTAATAAACTAAAAAGCATATCCAAATCCGAATAATCTTCTAAGGTGTCAAAATTATTAAATGGGCACTTTTCTATATTTATTCCAAATTTTTTTGTCTTTTCAAAAACAGATTTATTCGGCATTCTTATTGTTCCCCAATCATCAGATTCTATGATTATCAATTTACGATTAGTTTTCCAACCATAATAATTTAAAATGTTATCATTTAATTTGTTTTTTAAATTCTGGATTAGGTTTGTCATGAGTTTTTTATCATAAAATCTGTCAAACTTGCACTATTCATAAAAATTACATCTGGCCATTTTTTAATAATTTGATTTAGTAATTTTTCTAGACTACTTAACGTTTTGTCTCTCAACCTTTCATCTATTCTACTCGTGAAATTTATTCTATGAGAATTTATTATTGCAGGTTTACCCCATTTAAAAGCCGTCTCAATTTCCCACAAACAATTATCAACATGATCTAATTGGTTAGATTCATGGGGCTCAAACGTACAATTTCTGCGCCAAAAAATAATACCATTTTTCGTTCTATCCCCCCACATATGATTTATCTTTTTAAGTTTAAAGTTAATTGGCTCAAACTGTTGGCCTGCCTGAATAGAATAAACACCATTTTTTTTTAATATGTCGTAAATATGATCGCCGTATATGGATTGTGATGGGCAGAAAGATTTAGATTTAAAACCAAATAGATTTTGAAAATCACTTAATCCTTCAATTGTTCTATTTTCAATTTTTAACTTATCGTCGTTTGAGTGATATTCGAAAGCTGCCAGAAAATTTTTTTCTCTAGACGTTTCAGTACCTCCACCTACAATTGAATTATTTAAAAAAGCCAAACGTTCAAAACTATTCTTGTTCCTTACTGCATTTATATATCTATCAGGATGTAAATGTTCCTTACCATGAAATTGAGGGTAGAAAATATTGTTTTTAATACCTTCTTTTATCCAAAATTCAATTAAATCAGACTCAGAATATTTTTTGTAAGTATCTAAAATTGACTCTGATTCATAAGTGTAGTTTGATTTTTGTATTAACTCAAAATTCGGATTTGAAGTTAACGCTAGGGCGGTAATAACAGGATTATTCCCATTAATATCCTTAAACTTATACAAAATGTCAAAAAGTAATTCCAGATCTTGTTTTTTTTCCAATCCATCTAGTCTTACAAAATTACTAATTGAAGCATTGGATAGTTTCCCAGTTAAAACCTCAACAGCTCTTTTACTTTCCATTCTAACACTTCCCCAATCATCAGATTCTATCACTATTATTTTAACATTCGTCCTCCAACCTCTAGCGTTTATATAATTTTTCGCTAATACTTGCTTCAAATTTCTCATGTTTTACTTGTTGATATGATTATAACTCACCTAAAAAATCATCTAATCTTCTTGCTTGAACCTGAGAACAAAACACTTGTTCCGAAACTTTCCTTCCATTTAAACCGACTGTTTTTGATAATTCTGCATTTTGAAGCACGAAACGAATTGTTTCAGTTAATGATTCTACAGAATTAGGCTCACAAAAAAAAACGGATTGTCTGTCTTCTAAAAAATTAGGTATCTCACCAACCTTTGTTGAAATAACAGGCTTTGAACTTGCCAAATACTCACCTAGTTTTGTTGGGAAACCTCCCCTTGCCTGTTCAGAATCTGGTCTAGGCAGAACTAATAAGGATGAATTCATAATTAGATTAACTATTTCCTTTGAGTCTATTTGTTCTCGATATATTACACGATTATCTAAATTTGACTCTTTAATTAATCTTAAATGTTTCTTTGTATCGTACGCCCAGAAACCAAATAACACTAAATTATACTGAGGAAATTCTTCTGCTATTTTCACAAATGATTCAATAAGTATACTTACACCATCTTTAGAATCACTCATTGCGCCAATAAAAGCAATATATGGGGTCTTTAAATTTTGGATGTTTGGATATATTTCTCCTAATTGAAATCTTTGGATTTCGACTGTCATTGGTAAATTAATGATTTTTGTTTTAGGATTACACAATGGTCTAAAATAAAATTCCAAATTTTGTGTTATTACAGCTAAACCATCAAGTTTTTTCAGAATAATATTATGTAAATACTCACTTGTTGTATTTGCTAATAATTTTTGCCATGGATATTTAATGCTGTTATTTGTCAGATGTATATCTGGAAATTCATTTATTTCCATAAAAAATTTAAAGTTTTTGGGGTCTTTTATGGAGTTTACAATCTTGAAATTAATTATATCTGTTCTAATCCAAATTATTTTTGTGGTATTAATTCGGACCATTTTGTTAAAAAAAACTCTCCGAGTCTTAAAAAAAATGATTCTTCTTAGAAAATACTCATAAAACCGTCTTTTATTTAACGTTGTATTTGAATACGTATTTAGATATTCATATTCTAAACCTTTAAATTGACCTGCAACTTTAAATTGCTGTTTTTCATTTTTATTAAAATAACCGCCAGTTATCAAAATATTAACTTTCCAACCAATATTATTTAGACCAATTAACAATCCAATATATCTATTTGATGATGCTGATACAACCGCAAAAGGATTGTCTTTTGAAATTAGAATTATATTTTTTTGAGGAGTCTTGTCCATTATAGATATTTACTAATGTTAATCGAAATTAATTCATTTTGGCTCTTTAGCTTTTTAGATATAATTTGATTTATAAAATCACTCACTCCAAACAACTCGTTTAATGTAACTAGTATAACTTAATATTATCCTTACCACTTTCTCACTAACATTCGGCATGGAATAATCATTTACCGCAAGTAAATTTCGATTCAAGCCTATTTCTTGATTCTGTAATTGTTCAATTGCTTGCAGAATTCTTTCAGGATTTAATCCTGTCATCATTACGGATGCCTCCTCCATGGCTTCGGGTCTTTCATGTGCATCGCGAATATTAACTGCTCTAAAATTCATGATGGAAGACTCTTCGCTTATTGTACCACTATCGCTTAACACTGCAAAGGCGTTTTTCTGCAGACAATTATAATCGGAGAATCCCATGGGTTTTTGCCATTGTATTAATGAATGTAATTGCTTGGAACTTGCAGAATTTTGAAGTTCATCCAATTTCTTTCTCGTTCTGGGATGTGTACTTACAATGATAGGATATTCATATTTTTCAGCCAATAAATTCAACGTATCCAGTAAACCATCGAAATTTTTTGGATTGTTAATATTCTCCTCTCGGTGTGCCGAAACGATAAAATACTTACCCTTCTCTAATTTTAAATCTTCAATGCTGTTACTTGCTTCGATTTTGGGCATGTAATGGTTCAATACTTCAAACATGGGCGATCCCGTTTTAATTATTCTATCTGCCGGCAAGCCTTCACGTAATAAATACTCCCTAGCAATATCAGAATACGTCAAATTAATATCAGAAACATGGTCTACAATTTTTCTATTGGTTTCTTCTGGGACTCTTTGATCAAAACACCGATTACCCGCCTCCATGTGGAAAATAGGTATGTGACGCTTCTTCGCCGGAATTGCGCACAAACAAGAATTAGTATCACCCAAAACTAAAAACGCATCGGGTTGTACTTCCTCCAAAATGGGATCAATATTGATCAATATCTGGCCTACAGTTGCCGTAGCTGTGACACCTGCTGCATTTAAAAAATAATCGGGCTTTCTAACACCCATGTCTTCATAGAAAACCTCATTCAGTTCATAATCATAGTTTTGACCTGTATGAACGGTAAAATGTTCAATTGCAGGACTATGATCTAATGCCGCCATCACTCTTGAAAGTCTTATGATTTCAGGTCGAGTTCCGACTACGGTCATAACTTTTAGTTTTTTCATATCAAACGGTTTCAAAATAAGTATCTGAATCTAATGGATTATAAGGTTCATCAATCCAAAATATAGTATAAAGCTCATCAGAGCCGATATTTTTAATATTATGAGTGTACCAAATTGGCATATCTACATAAGCCGGTGTTGCGCCATTCAAATCAAAACTGAGTACTTCATCTGTTCCTATTCGTCTCAACTCAATTTTTGCTTTCCCTTTAATTACTGCAAATCGTTCAATTTTACGAGTGTGAAAATGATTTCCTCTGGTTACTCCTGGTTGAGTAGTTGAAAACGACGTTTGGCCTGAAATCCCAAGACGTGCTATTTCAACAAAAGCACCCCGTTCATCTTCGTGTTTAATAAATTTTTTCGGGAAATAAGATCTTACATCCATATAACATCTGAATGTGTTAAATAATTGATGTTCAAATTTGCTTTCTAATTTGGGGATTTCTCCTTTTTGGAAATAACAATCTTGAAAATAGTTTATCAAAGTTAAAATTTCTGAAACCTTCGCCTCATGCCTGTGATTAATTTTCAGTTCATGTGTATTATCGTTTGAATTTATTGCTTCAATAATTTCTTGGACCAAGTCACCAACATATATAAGCTTTAACAATCCATCCACCTCAATTTTCGGTTCTTCTCCATGTGAAACTTGATGACAGAATGTGGCCACTACCGAATTATAATATGGTTGCCCAAATGGACCGAAAACATTAGGAATAATGAGACCCGTAAGTCTTCCATTGAATTCTTTCGCCCAATTTGATAAAATTAAGCGAGCATCCCGTTTCGATTTTCCATAAATATTGTCTCTTTCTTCTTGTGAGGAAGATGAAATTATAAGATGAGCCTCACTAGATGTTCTAATCAACGAATCCCTCAATGCCTCTACTAATCCCGTATTGGTTTTATATATTTCTTCAGGATCATTGTGTCGATTCAGCGCTGCTAAATGTACAATTACATCACAACTTTTTACAAATAAATCAAGGCTGTTTTCATCATTAAAATAACTTCTTTGAAAATCAATAATTTCAAAATTTGAAGGGAATAATTTTAATGTATTGATTAAATGGTAGCCAATAAATCCATTCTGGCCTGTAACTCCTACCTTCTTCATCAATTTTTAAGCAACAATAAATTCTTCGATATCTTGACCAAATATTTCTTTCTTCACAACACCCAAACCACTAATTAATTTCTTCACTCCTTCTACATCCAGCCGTTGAGTATTGTGTGAATGATAATCTTCAATCTTGGCAACGTCTTGTTCACCCTCTGAGAAATACATCGCATAATTTAAATCCCGATTATCGGCAGGAACACGATAAAAATCTCCCATGTCTTCTGCTTTCAACATTTCTTCACGAGTACAAAGAGTTTCATATAATTTCTCACCATGTCGAGTTCCGATAACTTTAATCTCATTCTCAACATTTGCTAATTCTTTTATTGCTTGTGCAAGATCTCCTATGGTGGCAGCAGGAGCTTTATTCACAAATAAATCTCCAGAGTTCCCGTTCTCAAATGCAAAGAGTACTAAATCCACTGCATCATCCAAACTCATTAAAAATCGCGTCATATTGGGATCAGTAATTGTTAAGGGTAATCCCTTTTTTAACTGATTAATAAATAAAGGAATAACCGAACCTCTAGATGCCATGACGTTGCCATATCGTGTTAGACAAACCACAGTGTCTTTCAAATTTCTCGCTTCGGCAATTGCAACTTTTTCCATCATAGCTTTCGAAATGCCCATGGCGTTAATTGGATAGGCCGCTTTATCTGTGCTTAAGCAAATAACTTTTTTCACGCCATTGGAAGCAGCAGCTCTAATTACGTTTTGAGTACCTTCTACATTGGTTTTAACAGCTTGCATGGGAAAGAACTCGCACGATGGTACTTGTTTCAGTGCAGCTGCATGGAAAATATAATCAACCCCTCTTGTTGCTGGTTCAACGGAATTATAATCCCTTACATCACCAATATAAAATCTGAGTTTGGGGCTCTTCAGTTGATTTCTCATGTCATCTTGTTTCTTCTCATCACGAGAAAAGATACGGATTTCCGAAAAGTGATCTGTATTTAAAAATCGTTGTAAAACTGCATTTCCGAAAGAGCCGGTACCTCCTGTTATTAACAAAGTTTTTGACTTTATCATTTCTTTATTGATAATTATTGTATAAAATTTCAGAATATATATTCAAATATTGAGTTTTTACTGTTTCTTTCGAATGCCGAATTTCTGCTTTAATTTTAGCATTTTGGGAAAATTTTAACATCAAATGGGGGTTGTTTTTCAATTCAATAATTGCACCAGCCATATTCCAAGGATCTCCATCTTGAATTAATAAACCACTTTCATAGTCATTAATAAGACTACCAACACCACCAGCAAAAGTAGAAATACAAGGTAAACCCATTAACATAGCTTCGCATAAACTATTTGGGCTATTTTCAATGTGCGAAGGGGCTATGTAGATATGTGACTTCAAGAGTTCTTCAGAGAGCTGTTCTTCATCCAAAGAACCTAAAAGAGTAAAATTTTTATGTGGGAAACAATCACCTAAATATTTTCTCGATATTGTATAAATTAGACTTTTATTGTCAATTCCTGCTATCCTCCATTCAAAATCAATTCCTAATAAATTTAATAAATGGACAGCATAAAAAACTGTCTCAATTCCTTTATAATAATTGTCACTATTGGTAGTAAAAAGAACTAATTTTCCATTTTTGTAAATGTTATTCCAATGTTTTGAATAAAAAGAATCTCTTAAAAGTTCATTTCCCAAAAAATACTTGCTCTCTGGAGCTAATACTCGTGTAATCCTGTAATCCCATTGTGTTCTACCAATCAAATATTTAATATTACTCATCTCACTATTTTCAAAAAACGACATCTTCGATATCCGTTTTTTATCAAAATGAAAACACTTTGGTCCAAACAACAAATCCTTCAACCCTCGTAATACAAAATCACGAACATATTTCCCATGAAAACCAGAATAAAACTTATAATTTATTACGGTTAAATTCCCTTGGATCGAAACTACAATCGGTATTCCTGTTTTACTTAATATCGATATAAAGTAATTTTCTGTTCCATGAATATGAATAATATCTGGCTTTATCCTTTCAATTAAGCTTAAATATTTATCCGTATATAATTCTAGATTTACAGATTTATTTATTAAATACCCAAAAAAACTCTTTGGAGTTGGAATAGGATAGTACTTTGTTTTTCCACAAACAAACATTTCTCTATCATCATTAAAATGAAAACCAACATGTAAATCCAAACTATCTTCTAAACACGAATTTAAACTAGCCAACCAACCACCAGTTCCTTTTAATTTCGATATACTACTCTTAAATAACTCCCTATGACCACCAGCTGAATTATTTGAAAACCACAAAACTCTCATATATTTTTAAAATATTATTCAATAAGTAAAGAAATTTCTTTGTCAGACATAATCCTAAATTCCCGTGAAAAACAAACCAAAATTGAAACCCAAACTATTAGATATTTAAAGCAAACGTAAGGCAAACCCCATCCGATCATATCAACGATATTTATTAAAATTACACTGGCCAAAACTTTTGAAAATAAATTTTTCGAATTGAAAAAACCTTTGTACGCCGATATTAAACTCAAAAGTAAAAAACTACAAATATAAATAAAACCGTTGTTCAATATAATTTGTAAAAATCCGTTTTCTATTACATCACGTTCACCGCCATCTAGTGAAACATCTCCAAAGCTATCAAAACCTAGGGAATCAGAAAAAAAAGTTCCATAAAGACCTCGACCTAGTAAAAAATCTAATTTTGAATTATTAAAATCGATGAAAAATTCCTCAAATACCCATTCTCTATTATCCAAACCAGATGCAGACCTTTCCAAAAAATAATTAAAATTTACACCAAAAAACATTATTAAAGCTAAAACTATCCATGAGAATAGGAATAGGTACAAAACATTCGTAATTCTTCTCTTGATAATAATAAAATCACTGTTCACCAAAATTATAAGTAGATATATTATTACATATGAACCAAAATATAGTACCATATTCCTTCGAGCAAAAACCAACATTAAAAATATTGATAATGAAATCCCAACTAGAATAATTATTCTCTTTTTAAATCTAAAATAAGAACTAATCAATAACAAGAATCCCGCTCCACCGGCAAATACCCTAGAAGTATTCTCTGGGGAAAAACCCCCTAATGAATATTTACTAGACTCCAAAATAATTATTGGAATGCTTAAAATTAGTAAAATGTACATGCTTCTAATGAGCAATTTCCAATTAATATAATTAATGTTAATAATCAGAATGAAAGGAATAAACCCAAGTAATATTTTATATCCTATAAATAACTTAAAATTTAAATAATTACGATCAGGCAACAATATCTCATCAAAGGCAATAAAAATGCTTCTTAAGTTCAATACTAACAACAGTATAATTAATATTCTTACAAGTTTGTCCTGATAATTTAAATATATATTTTTTATACTCGCCAAACGCAATAACAAGATTAAAGCCGATGACACTATAATTAAATAGCGTAAAATAGGCCAGTTAAAATTTAACAAATATTCTAATTTTGCCAATATACTAAATAAAAAAATAAACCAAATAAAATATTCAAAATATACTTTATTTCTTGACTGAACATTTAATAACATAATGTTTATTCTGGATATATGTAAAATTATTTAAAGATTACATACATTAAATTTGAAGAATTAAAATTATAAAAATCTCCAAATTAAAACATAAAAATCTTAAAATTATAATAATATGTAATGTATTGTTAATTTTAGGATAAGTTAATTTACCAAAATTGAAATAGTTTTTTACGCTATTCAAAAAACCAGATAAGCTCCTCCTAAAATTTCAATATATCTATATCATTAGGCTTAAGCTATTACTCAAGCACCACATCTTTGTGTTAATTTATTTCTAAATATTATAAGTATATACTATATAAATTAAGACTCTAACTTCTTTTAAAAAAACGGGATATTTAAGAGTATGATAAACTAAATCTGCTTCTTCAACAAAAAATTCTGTACTTTTTCTTTAAAGAGTTTGTATTCAGTTAGTTTAAATATTTCATTTACAGCAATGAATATTATTAAATTCAAGATAGCAACTATTACTATTTCTAAAGTTTGATTTTTTATGCTAAACATTTTCATAAAAATAAAAATTATTAATCCGTATATACCTGCAACAATTATACTCATAGAAATGTCTTTCATTTGTTGTTTAAAGCTATACATGATCGTTTTTTGGTTAATAAATGACACAATCAAATAATCAAAAAGATATGTAAATATTAGTGTTACGATCATTATGTTTAAACCATACAAATAAGCTAATACTATTGAAATAAAATTAAATACAAATCGAATTAAACTCAATAAAAATGTAATATTAGATTTTCCCTTAACATTTAATAAGTTCATATTTATAGAAGTTAGAGGGAAAAAGATTCCAGTTAAGCAAAGTAATTGAAAATATGAAACTGATGGTAACCATTTATCACCGAAAAGAATTTTTATTAATATTTCACTGTTTGCCGCTAATCCAATTAAAACCGTAGAATTTAAAAACGATATATATTTTAATAAAATTCTATATTTTTCCACTAATTCATTTTTGTCTTCTTGTATTTGAGACAACAATGGATATGTAACATGTCTTACCACTTGATCTAATGTACTAGTTGGTAGTTTTTGAAGATTATCAGCACGATAATAAAATCCTAAAGTTGAAGCCGAAAAATATTTTCCAACAAAAAGATTGAATATATTTTGATTTACTATATTCACAAAACTGCTATACATTATGTTGCTCCCGAACTTGAAATGTTCCTTTAAAATCTGAAAATCCAATTGAATTTTAGGTTTCCAATTGGAGGTTCTGAACAAAATCACACTAGTTATGACACTGGTGAAAATATTCGGCACTACTAATGACCAGTATTTCAAGCCATTTATGGCCATTATAATACAAATTATACCTCCTAAAAATGATGCTATTATTTTTAGTTTTGTTTGTTTCTTGAAGTTGATCTGCTTTCGTAGAATAATAGTTTGAACCATTGAAAAAGAGCTTATTATTATTGAAATTCCTGTTACTCGAATTATATCTCTTAATAACGGTTGTTTTAAATAACGAGCCAAAGCCGGTGATTGGTAATAAAGTAAAATATAAAGAAAAATTGCTAAAATTATATTGAAAGTAAAAATTGTATTATAATCTTTTTCTGTTGATTCAATTTTTCTAATTAGTGAATCTCCAAAACCTCCATCTACTATTGTTTTAGCAATAGAAGCAAAAACAGTAGACATTGCAATTAGTCCAAAATCATCAGGTTCTAATATTCTTGCCAGAATTATGCTTACGATGAATGTAAAAAAATAACTAGTAAAAGTTTCTATAAAACTCCATTTAAATCCAGAAATAGCATTTTTTCTAAAGCTCATTTAATGCAGTTATTTTATAATCGTGCATCCGTTTGATTTATGGCTAAAACACCTTTTACATCGAAAACAACCATTTCCTTCGAGGTTTTTAAATTTTCCATTTTAAATGATTTATGCGCCACTGCCAAAATAACAGCTGAAAATTCTGTGAATTCGGGTTGCTCTTTTCGCATTCTAATTTTGTATTCTCTGTAAACTTCTTCAGAATTCGCCCAAGGGTCGTAAATATCTACTTGAATATCATAGACTTTCAATTCATTGTAAATATCAATTACTTTGGTGTTGCGCACATCCGGACAATCTTCCTTGAAGGTAAAGCCCATGATGAGAACTTTGGAATTAATCACCTTGATGTCTTTGCGCATCATCAACTTCACCACTTCGGTAGCCACATATTTGCCCATTCCATCGTTTACCCTTCTTCCAGCCAATATGATTTCTGGATGATATCCTACTTCTTGGGCCTTCTGTGCCAAGTAATACGGATCCACTCCAATGCAATGCCCCCCAACCAAACCCGGTTTGAACTTCAAGAAATTCCACTTGGTACCAGCTGCTTCCAACACCTCGTGGGTGTCTATTCCCATCAAATTGAAAATTTTAGCCAATTCATTCACGAAGGCAATGTTGATATCTCGCTGCGAATTCTCTATAACCTTAGCCGCCTCCGCTACTTTGATTGAGATCGCTTTATGAGTTCCAGCAACGATGATCGATTTATACAGATTGTCCACATAATCAGCAATTTCCGGTGTTGAACCCGAGGTTACCTTCAAAATCTTAGTAACCGTATGTTCTTTATCTCCTGGGTTGATGCGCTCGGGAGAATAACCACAATAAAAATCCTGATTAAACTTCATTCCACTCACTCGCTCCAATACCGGTACCATTTCTTCCTCTGTAACACCGGGATACACCGTACTTTCATAAATCACAATGTCATTGGGCTTTAGCACTGAAGCAATGCCCTCACTCGCTTTGATCATGGGCGTTAATACGGGGCGATTGTGTTTGTCCGTAGGAGTGGGAACAGTAACTATGAATACCGTACAATTGGAAATATCCGAAATTTGGGTTGATACCAATAAACCTTTGGTGGAATTGGATTTCACCAAAACGCTTTGCAACAAGTCATCTTCCACTTCCAGGGTATGATCTTTACCCATATTCAATTCACTAACACGTTGTTCATTGATATCAAAACCAACCACTGAATACTTTTCAGCAAAGGCAACAGCCAAGGGCAAGCCCACATAACCCAAACCGATGATGGCTATGGATGGATTGTTATTAAATTTTGTCATTATAAGGAGAGAGTTTTCTTAAATCAATCGTAAGTTCGGAATGTTATCCCAATGGGGCAATTCCAAGGTATTATAGTACACAGCCACCCGAATCTTGCGCTGTAAAACGGGCTCTGCTTTTTGAATTAAACTGTACATATATTTTTGATCCACATTGCCCACCACCACCAGATCCAAAAATGGCCCAATCTTTCCTTCGGCCCAGTCGTGGGTGATGTAAACGGCTTCCACCTCTCCCAACCGATCAAATACCTTTTCAATGAGGGAGTCTAAGCCAAACTGTTTCAAAATAAACCCACGCAGATTTTCAAATAAAGGGTGTTGCGGATTGGCGCGATACTGTTTTTGATTGTTCTCGGGGTTCTCTACCGTTTCAATGAGTTTTACTTCGCTGAGTTTGTTCAATTCCAAACGAACCGTATTGGAACTAACCCCAAATTCTTTTTCTAGCCCCCTCAAATACACGAGATTGTTGGGATTGAGAAATAATTTGGTGAGGAGTTTAACTCGAATTTTACCTTGTAACAGGGTTTCTATCATTTCACAGCTTCGCCCCTTCAGTTACATGGAATCATGCAAACTGATACGACTTTGAGTAACAAAAGTACTCAATACATGTTATTTGTAGATAAAATTCGAATGAAATCACGGTTTTTTTGGTGAAAGATTATTTTTTGCCTTTGCGAATCCCAAAAAAAGCACTGAATGGTGCCAAAATCAGTGCAGAAAACTGATCCCACAATTGGAACTTGGTCTTTTTCTCGGATCCGTAATAGCCATAGCCATAACTTTTACCATAGCCGTAGCCATAACCATAGCCGTAACCATTTCCGTAGCCGTAGTTGTATCCGTAACCATATCCCGAAATACCCCCTTTCAAACCATTTAATAATACGCCCATGTTTTGGATTTTTTTATCCGTAAAATGGCGATCCAAAATATTCTCTACGGCCTCGCGGGGAGTGTATCGGTGACGAACCACAAATACCGCCGCATCCGTCCATTTGGAAATTTCTACCGCATCGGTAACCAAACCCACCGGAGGGCAGTCAATCACCACCACGTCGTATTCTTTGCTCAATTCATCCAATAATTGTTCATAACGTCCGTTCAGAATCAATTCTACGGGGTTAGGAGGAATGGCACCCGCGGGGATTACGCTTAACCCCGGTGTATCTTCTACTTGAATCACCACTTCTTCCAAGGTGGCATTGCCCGACAAATACACACTTAAACCCGTTCTTCTGGATACCTTAAGATATTTAGCCACATTGGGCTTACGCATATCCGATTCGATTACCACCGTCTTTTTTCCTGCTAACGCAAATGAAAGGGCAATGTTGGTGGCACAAAATGATTTTCCTTCACCAGGAATACTGGAGGTTACCAAAATACGTGCTCCTTTTTTCGAAGAGTAAAAATTCAAATTGGTACGCAATCCTCTGAATTGTTCGGCAATCAAACTGCGATTGCCATCCTTCATAATCAATGGAGAATCGGTATCTACTTCGATGATCTCTCCTAAAATGGGTGCGTTGGTGCGATTTTCCAATTCAGAGCGACTCAATATTTTATTATTCAAAGAACTTTTAATAAACAGTACCAGCAAAGCCAAGCTCAAAAATCCCATAGAAAACAAACCATAGGTTACTGGCACTTTGGGGCTAACTTGCTCGCCACCAAAGGGTTCGCGAACCACACGAATATCGCTTAAGGTACCTGCCATTTGGATGGCCGCTTCTTCTCGCTTTTCTAGTAAAAATTTGTACAAAGCATTCTTGATTTCCTGTTGGCGGGTGATGTCCAATAAGGCGCGTTCCTTACTGGGAATGCTGCGCATTACATTGTCGTACTCGCTGTTGTATTTGGAATAATCGCCCAATGCCTTTTTTTGAATGGTTTTTAAATTATTGCGTGTATTGACAATGATTTCCAATAAGGATTCCTTGTACGTATCGATTTCTTTTTTAATCAATCGCACCTGGTCGTTATTGGGTCCGTTGTTCGATAGGGCTACCGTATAGCGGTTCTCAGCATCGTACAATTTATCGAAATAGGTGTTTAAGTTCGCATCGGTCAGTCCAATGGAACTAGGTACCATACCCGGTTTGGAGATGCGTCCTTTGACATAGCGCTCTAAATCGTCCAACACAAACAACTGCAATTCAGTTTGGGCATTGAGTTGATCGCCGGTTTCTAATTTCTTCAATACGCGTTGAGCTTCGAGGGATACTCGTTGCACATCATTGTTCTTCTTGAAATCGGCCAATTCGGATTCAATGCTATCCAAATCCTTGCCGATATATCCCAATCGATCGTCGATGAAATCCATGGTGAATCGCGCTTTCTTTCGCTTTTCCAACTGGGTTTCTTCCTGGTAACTTTCCACAATAGCATTCAACCAATCTTTGGAACGTTCTTTGGAATCCGTTACTAAGGCCATGCTGATTATGCTGGATTTCTTATCGGTTTGCACATTTAAGGACCTTTGCATTTTAGCAGCCGCCTCTTCCAAGGATAGAATTTGCAAATACAAAATATTGCCCGATTTACTGATGAAATTATCTACACTTTTCTTGGAAGCATTGGGATTCAAATTGAAAATCAATCGATTTCCGTTCCAATCAATAACCTGTCCCAAGGGATAGACTGTATCTCCAATCAGGATGTTGTTTTTTTTGCGATCATAGGTAAACGAAGCGGTTTTACTTACGGCAGAATCGGGATTGAGCAATGCAATTTGAATGGCCGGATCCTTCATGTACATTACTGAATTTCTTACACGCCCCTCAACAATGACATTTACTTGGGTTTGCGCTTTCTTCACCGCCCGCTTCATCACCACTATGCCCTTCAACACCTCCAACTCGTCTTCTGTTTCTGTATTGCCTTTGCCTGTTACCGCTTGACGCAATAAATCATCGGTATTTGCAGAAGCATCTTTCAATAAAATACCCGCATCTACTTTGTATGTGGGTGTTTGATAACGCAAATAAAATTTGGCTGCAAATAAACCGGTCAATAAAAACACCAATAAAACCGGCCAATAGGGTATATAGTCGCGCAACAATACCTCTAAAAGGTTTTTACTGCTATTGTCTTCGTTAAACTCGTAGGAGGGTTTAGTATCGGGCATGGATTTAGTTGGTTAAATTATTAATAAATAAATACAACACCGTCAAGGTGCTGGAAATGGTAGCCACATAGCTGATTAACTGCATGTTGGTCTCCACAAATTTCCGCTTATTGGGTTCCACATACACAATATCATTGGGCTGCAAGTAAAACGCTGGGGATTCAAACACCGAACCATCGGTTAAATTGATGGTGTATACCTTCCGGGTATTGTTGATTAAACGTATAACCTTAATGTTGTCGCGTTTGTCCATCCACGTTACCCCGTTTACCATTCCCAAAAACTGCAGGATATTGGTTTTGTTGTTAGCAATCACCACAGTATTCGCACGATCAGAAGTGACGTAAGTTACGCGGAAGTTCATGATTCTCACTGTAGCAATGGGTTCCTTTAAGTATTCCACCAACCAAGTCTGAAGAGAATCCCTTAAACGTTGTTGTGTGTACCCCAAAACATTGATGGTGCCTAATTTAGGGAATTCTATTTCTCCTTGTTCGTTAACCAAATATCCTATCAACCCACCCCCTTGACCGGTTTGCATCATTTGACCCAAAACTTGACCACCATTCATTCCCAAACCCATCGGTTGGTTGAAGTACTCCGCACTTTGTGGATCCAATGCATAAATGCGTATCATCAACTGATCCCCGCGTTGAATAATGGGATCGGGTTGCTGCATAGAAACATTCGCCGTACTGTCGGCTAAGCCCTGAAAATAGATTTGTTTTTTACTAGTGAAGCAAGATTGTTGTGTTAAGGCAATCATTCCCAACACAGCCACCCAAACAACACGGTTTTTTGATAAAGACATTTGAGTTCAAAGATAAAATAAAAAGTGTTTTGTTAACACCCCTTACTTTCTGAACTGCGGAATTCTTTTGTTAAGGAACGCGTCAGTACCCTCTTTGAACTCCTCCGAGCCAAAAGCAGAACCGAATTCGTAAATTTCGCGTTGCATTCCGTTAACGTTCGGACGATAGAAATCCGATACACATTTGAATACCTTATGTACCGCCATGGGACTCTTACTGCCCACTTTGGTAATCAACGCTTTGCAGGTTTCCAGCAACTCCACCTGATCCACGACTTTGTTCACCAATCCGAATTCCAAGGCCTTTTCTGCTCCAATAGCATCTCCGGTTAGCAACATTTCCAATGCTCTACCCTTGCCTACCAATTGAATCAAACGCTGAGTTCCGCCATAACCTGGAGGCACGCCTAGGTTTACTTCCGGTTGTCCAAACTTCGCATTCGCACTGGCGATACGGATATGACAAGCCATCGCGAGTTCACATCCCCCGCCTAAAGCAAAGCCATTGACAGCGGCAATCACCAGTTTGGTTCCGTCTTCGATGGTGTTCATGACGTCGTGTCCATCTGCACTCATACGAGTAGCTTCATCCACGTTGAAGTGAGCAAATTCTGAAATATCGGCACCAGCAGCAAATGCTTTGGAACCGGCACCCGTAATAACAATACCCAACACCGCAGGATCTGCGTTTCCTTCCAGAACCGCCTCCTTGATTTCTTGCAAGGTTTCAATGGTCAAAGCGTTCATTTTGGTTTCTCGATTGATGGTGATGAGCCACATTCCGTCAACCAATTCCGTTAAAATATTGTTAAATTTTGTCATAATCGTATTTGTTAATGCTTGGGTTAGTTCTTAACCACATCCTGCCAAGAAATCAGGTATTCCAAGGCCAAATCATAGCCGTGCAGTCCGAGTCCGGTAATTTGTCCTTGGGCATAAGCAGCCAGAAGATCGGATTTTCGCTCTTCTTCACGAGCGTGGATGTTGGAAATATGCACCAATACCACATTTTTGGGAATGGCTTTCACGGCATCGGCTAGGGCCACACTGGTGTGACTGTAGCCACCGGCGTTGAGCACAATGCCCATGATGGTGGGATCCCAACCGGCTTTTTGAATGGCATCGATGAGTTCGCCTTCAATATTGGATTGAAAATACTCTAAATCCGCGTTGTGGCTGGTTTTGAATTGCTCTTTGATGCGAGCAAAATATTCTTCAAACGACAATTTGCCATAGATTTCGGGTTCTCTTTTACCCAAAAGATTCAAATTGGGGCCGTTGATGATGAGGTATCTCAAAGTGAGTCAAAAATCAATTTACCGTCTTGGTTCAATAAGTAATCGGCGAAACAGCGCTCCGGGTGAGGCATCATACCGAACACGTTTTTGTTAGCGTTACAAATTCCCGCGATATCGTTCAACGAACCGTTGGGGTTTTCTACGTAGCGGAAGATGACTTGTCCGTTGTCTTCGATTTGCTTCAAGGTAGCATCATCGGCGTAGAAGCGACCTTCACCATGTGCGATGGGCACGGTAAGTGTGTGATTGCTAGGAACTTTGTTGGTCACCGCTGTTTGGGGATTTCCCACGGTAAGCTGCACATTTTTGCAGATGAACTTCATGTTTTCGTTGCGCAACAAGGCGCCGGGCAACAAGCCGCTTTCGCAAAGAATTTGGAAGCCGTTGCAGATTCCCATAACAAAACCGCCGTTGTTGGCATGTTTGCTCACGGAATCCATGATGGGGCTCAACTTAGCGATGGCACCACTGCGAAGGTAATCTCCGTAACTGAATCCCCCGGGAAGAAAAATATGAGTACACCCTTGCAAATCGGTGTCTTTATGCCATAGTTCTGCCACGGGTTCGTTGCTGTAGTTGCTCAATGTTTGAATGAGGTCACGATCGCAATTGGATCCGGGAAAAATTACCACGCCAAATTTCATGCTGCAAAGATAGTTTGCGGAGCAGGAGAAACCAAATCAGAAAAGATGGGTTTACGCTCGATTTTCTGCTACCCAGTTTTGGATATAGGAAGCGATTTCACGGGTGTCGGTTCCTGGAGGAAATAAACGCGCAACGCCTTGTTGGTTAAGCGCATCGGCATCCGCATCGGGAATGATTCCGCCGCCGGTAAGTAGCACATCGGTCAATCCTTTTTCTTTCATGAGGGATAGAATACGCGGGAAAACCGTGTTGTGTGCACCGCTTAGAATGCTCACGCCAATGGCATCAACGTCTTCTTGAAGTGCGGTTTGTACTACCATTTCGGGGGTTTGGCGCAGACCGGTATAAATCACCTCCATTCCGGCATCGCGCAGCGCAGCTGCAATGACTTTGGCTCCGCGGTCGTGTCCGTCGAGACCTACTTTAGCAATCAATACCCTAACAGGTCGGTTCAATTCCATGGAGCAAAAATAGTTAAAACTAAGGATTTCTGTTACCTCAATCGAAGATGGGTTCGAACGGCTTCATCGGTAATGTGGAAGCCATCCATGAAAAAGGAGTCGTGAAAATTCCCTACTGCAGGATTGAAACTGCCTAACAAATGTACAGATGTAGGTAATTTTTTGCGTAATAGTTTTTCGGATTTTAGAATATTCACTACCCTTTTGTCGTTGGGTTTCTGTTCAAATAAATCGGGATGAAACGGGCTCAACACCACCCATGTCGGTTGCTTTTGGGCGTTGTTTTGTACAACACGGAGGTAGGCGTCTAAACGATCATTGTAAATTTTGTTGAACGCTTTCATTTGATACAAAGCAGTTACAAAATGTTCTATTTCTAGTTTTCGCTTTCGTTCTGATATGGGTTTTCTCGCTGAACTTCCATCGCTGAATTTTCGTCGGAAGTTTTCGGGGGATTTGACCTCGTGAAAAAATTGATAGTTCTTCTTCCATTGAGGAAAGCAGGTTTGCAAATTGATTATGCCATGATCAAATTGAGCGATTCGCTTGAGTGCATCGTACACGTTTTCTTTAAATAAAAACTGCTTGTATCGGCTATCAGTTCCTGAGTCTACATACCAAGGACTGAACTCAAACACCAGTGTATCGGCGGTAATTCCGTAGTGTCTGCGTAGGCTATCTGAAATGATTAGATCTTCCAATCCCGCTCCCAACAAACCCAAGTTTAATGCATGGGAGTAACCGGTGTATTTTCCAAATTGCAGAATTCGGGATGAGCCCATAAACAAATACGTAAAGTGCTTGTTTTGGTTTTTTATTATTCGTTGAAACACTTCTCGTCGATCTTCACAAACGGGTTGGTGAATAACAATATCCTCTCGAAGTAAGTCGTTGACGAATATTTTGGCGTTGCGGTCGGTCAAGCGATTTTCATCGGAAAAAAAGTAAATGGCGCCGGAAATGCTGTAAATAACCAATAAAAAGAAAGCCAGCTTTCGGATAAAACGAAACACCAAGGTATTGGATGGTTGCTGATTCAAAGCACCTGTATCTTGCTGATTCTGGGTATTTGGTTCCTGGTGTTTCAAGCGAATTATTGATTAAAATTGGAAATAAATAAAGGTGCTATCCTCCGTAAAATTGCTCAGGCAAATTGCAGTTATTAAGAAATAAATTACATAGCGCAATATGCGGTTTTGAGGAGCTTTTAACTCCCGTTCGTTATGTCGTTGCCACCAATCCACCAATAGTAAAAACAAAACCGATGCAGTTCCTTGTTTTACCCCTTCCATCGCCCAAATCTGGTTCCAATTTCCGATTTTATGGCTGAACATTCCCATTAAAATGTGTACTGCATGTTGTACGTCTTTCGCTCTGAAAAACACCCAAGCAAACGTTGCAAAAATGAATGTTCCCAGCATTTGTAATACTTCAATGGGACTAGGCAAATAGCGGTTCTCCGCCACCACGTTGCTGCTGTTTTTTCGGTTTCGATGGAGTAGAAGCAAAGGTAAAAATCCCAATGCGTGAATGCCTCCCCAAACAATGAAATTCCAACTAGCGCCGTGCCAAAATCCGCTCACCAAAAAAATGATAAAGGTATTTCTAACTGATTTTATAATGCCATTCCTCGAACCTCCCAAAGGGATGTACAAATAGTCGCGAAACCAACTCGACAACGAAATATGCCATCGGCGCCAAAACTCGGCCATATCCCTCGAAAAATAGGGAAATCGGAAGTTGCTCAACAATTCAAAGCCAAACAACTTGGCCGTTCCTAAAGCAATGTCGGAATAGCCACTGAAATCTCCATAAATCTGAAAACTAAATGCAACGGCTGCCGCGATCAAAGTCAGCGCTGCGTGTTGCGAATGATGGGCAAATACCGGATCCACGAAACTGGCTAGGGTGTCGGCCACCACTACCTTCTTGAACATCCCCCAAAGAATTAGTCGTAATCCTTGAACCGCTTGTCGATAATTGAAAAATCGGGCTTTTTGTATCTGGGGAAGCAGGTGCGAAGCGCGTTCAATCGGACCGGCAACCAATAGGGGGAAAAAACTCACGAACACACCGTACTCAAGGAAATTTCTGACCGGTTTTTGTTTCCCGTTATAAATATCAAACACATAGCTCATTCCGTGAAAAGTGTAAAATGAAATACCCACCGGAAGCGCGAATTGCAAGAAATAGGGCTGAACGGAAAATCCAAGCGTTTGTAGTCCCAACTGAAACTGTTCCGCAAAGAAATTGTAGTATTTGAAAACGGCTAAAATGCCGAGGTTGTTGATGATGCTCAACCACAAGAAAAATCGGGCTTTTTTCTGGTTTGGGGATGCCACTCCGAATCCATAGAGGTAATCGAGTAAGGTGGAGAGCATGAGCAATCCCATAAAACCCCAGCTCCACCAGCCGTAAAACACATAACTTGAAACCAGAATTAGCGCGTTTTGCAAAAGCAAATGCCGCTGCACTACCAGCCAGTACAATACAAAAACAATAGGAAGAAAAACTAAAAACTCAAACGAGTTAAACAACATGGATGAAGGCGGTTAATGGATTTGATTTTAAAATGTTTAAGTGTGCAAAACTCGGTTAAATACACCATAAATACCATTTCCGGTGTTATTTTTGCGCCTTTATATCTCATATTCCATGAATAAATTTTTGATCGTTGGCCTAGGCAATCCCGGTGATGAATACGCTTCTACGCGACATAATATCGGATTCGATGTATTGGACTACCTGGCCAAGCAAAAAGAGGGTTCATGGGAATCGGTTCGTCATGGCTGGAGAACGGAATTGGGAATTAAAGGACGGAAACTCGTTTTAATCAAACCCAACACCTACATGAATTTGTCGGGAAAAGCAGTTGCATACTGGATGCAACAAGAGAAAATTCCCTTGGAAAATGTGCTGGTGGTGGTGGATGATTTGGCTTTGCCTTTGGGCAAATTGCGCGTGCGTTTGAAAGGCAGTCCCGCGGGACATAACGGCTTGAAAAGCATTGAAGCCACCTTGGGTACCGATGCTTATCCCCGATTGAAATTTGGCATTGGAAACGACTTCCCCAAAGGACGACAGGTGGAGTTCGTGTTAGGAAAATGGAAACCCGAGGAGGAACCCGTTATTGCGAAAGCCATTGAAGAAGCCGTGATGGAAATACAGAAATTTCTTCGGTAGAAGAACAGGAATTCAAAAACTCAAAGAATGACGACACTTTCAAGTATTCGTGCTCGTGGTCAATGGTCATTCGAAGTTGGGTAAGATTTTGTTGATCCTCCACAGAAAACGAGAGCGGCTTTAAGTGGGCTAAATAATCATTGAGTTGTAACATGTTTTTGCGAAAACCCTCATTGCGCTTGATAAAGGTGGTTACATGTTCGTGGTCTTCTGGCGCAAGTTGGTTTTCAATTTTTAAATCAAGCAGCGTTTTTGTGTTGATGATCTCAACGTGCATACCAATAGGCATTCCGTTCAGGCGGGTGTAGTCAAACTGCTGCGGATTGTGTTGATTCAACGTAAACTCAACGGCGGCTGTATCCACACAGGGATTGTCGGCAGTAAAACGAAACACACAATCGTAATCATGATGCTCTAATATCCCCCAAAACCGACTCAAAACATCGTTTTCAGAACCACGAAAAACACGAATTCCCAACGCTAGTGCGGCTTTGTCTAAAACATCATCGGCGGGTAGTTCGGTTGTGGCTATCCAAATTTCATGAATGCCTTGAACGGATTTCAACGCCGAAACCAGTTTGCCCAAAATAGTTTGATCTACTGCTTGCTGGGGGTCAACCTGTTGATGTGGATCCGTTTCTGGGGATGGATCGGAATTTCGATTCATCGGCATGGGCTCGGACATCCGCATCGGCATGGGCAAGAGTACCTTCCCCGGTAACCGAGAGGAGCCCATTCGCGCTTGGATGATGGCTGCAACTTTCATGGTGCTGATTTAATGCCCTATCGTAGTTGTCATTGAATGGTCCAACCGCCGTCGACCACGAAATTTTGTCCCGTGATATAATTAGACGCCTCAGACGATAAGAAGGTAAAAATTCCCGCCAATTCTTCAGGTTTGCCAATTCGTCCCAAAACAGTTTTCTGGGCCAATTGGTTTATAAAATCTTGATTTTCTTGTACTTGCGTTTTTGGAAAAGGTCCAGGAACCACCGAATTCACGGTAATGCCTTTCTTACCGAGATGAGCCGCATAGTATCGTGTGAGCTGTTCAATGGCCGCTTTTGAAGCGCCATAATGAGGCGGGCTGATGGATTCTGGACGGATTTCGTACAAGTCAAACGGGGGTGCGACTTGCGCATAAATCGACGAAACATTGATAATTTTTCCCTTTCCTTGTGCTTGAAAATAAGGCGAAACGGCTTGAATTCCCTTGAATACACTTCCCAAAACCCCGTCAACACTGTAATTCCAATCGCTAATGCTTGTTTTTTCGGGGGATGCGCTTTTCTTGAATGACGCATTGTTGATTAGCACATCGAGGGTGTTGCTCGACTGGAAAATGGTTTCCAATGCGTTTTTCCACGACAATTCATCGGAAATATCGCAAGAAATAAATTCCAAAAATGCTCCTTGTGCCAATTCGTTATGGAACGCTTCTTTGAATCGATCTTCGGACCTTCCCAAGATAAAAACACGGGCACCGTGCAATAGAAGGCTCTTTGAAATTGCAGTTCCCAGATGGCCATAACCACCGGTAATAGCGATGTTTTTATTAGAAAGTTCGATTCGAATGGGGGAGGTCATTTGATGGAGTTATAATTGGATTTACTTAATATCTAAATCAGCTAAGGGCTTGCAAATTGATTGGTCTTTGATATTCAAATATTCGAACAAATTATTGGCCCACAAAGGGTCGGAATAAAATTGTATGATGGACTCGGTGTCGAGTAGGTTTATGTCATCGATGCCAAAAACAAATCCTTCTTCGCAGTATCCATACGCATCAAAACCATGAGGATCAAAACCTGAAATATGAAAAACAGGAAGGCCTTCACAAAGGAGATTTAATTGTACAGCAGAATTTCCAACGATGGCTAAATCAACGCTTTTTGCGAAGTCCTCAATGCGTTCCGCTCTAGGAGCTATTGTTACTAAACCATCTGGGAAAGAGGCTTCGCTAATTTCAGATCTTGGATGTAAACGAAGTTTTATGGTTGTTAATTTAAATTTCTTTTTTATTTGCTCTAACAATTCAATTTGAGATGGTGAAGCTACAAAAAAGGCATTGGTTGCTAATCCTACAATCGGTTCTTTTGGGATGGGTCTAAGAGGATGGATTTTGGTCGGATTCAAATAATAAATCTGAGCATTGGGTGCTTGATTACGTAAAACTTCCAATCCTTTTTGATTCAACACAGCTGCATGCGAGCAAGGAAAAGGCACCATGCTTTCTTGGTTTGGGCCATTGTAGTAATAATAATCAATTTGCCACCAAAACACCTGTCTTTTAAGAGATAAAGCTGCCGCCCACATCATGTGAGATTCTGGTGATACGTCACTAATTATGATTGGTGTGATTTGTGGGTTGTTTCTTAAAAATACCCGGTAACCTGCATAACCTATTATTATTTGTAAATCAACCCGGTCCAGTCGCGATTTTTTTGTTTTAATTATTCTATATAAAAGGGGTAAAATGGAGACTGTATAAAAAAACACTCTAAAACATATTTTAAGCTTTGAAATTTTTTTGGGGGGTGAATAGATAAGTGCTGGAGAGGTTCCAGCATTTGTCAATTGTTCGATAACAGCCGAAGCAAAGGAATTTGGAAACGGATAGCCTTCTAAGAAAAAGTGCTTGTCCTTTGCAATATGAATTGGAATTTGCTTTAAAACCTCGAAGACTCTTACGTGTCGAAAAATACTATTACCAACTGGATTTTTTTTCCTGTTCTCTAATACAGGAACAATTCGTATTCTGGACTTGCGAATTGTGGTTAAAAGATGCCTTAACATTATTTTTGGCGGATTAAACAGTTAATTTTAAACCTAATGATTTTAATTGTTTTATAATTAACGTGTTAAACCCCTTTTCCGATTAGAATATAGTTGTTCGTTTGGTCTGAACTGGATTTTGTTACAGTTTGCAAAAACGGAGTGTATGGTTGGGGATTAGGCAAAGAGGCATCAGGAGAACCTGCATTTTTAAGTTCAGCAATTACATCAACTTTCATTTCCCATTCCCAATTTTCATTGCGCTTCCAAATATTGGGATTTCTATGATGATCCATCACGAAATGAAATGCGTTTTCTGTCATACCTATCCAGTCTAAAAACAGGTTCAAGTTTTTGGGTTTTTTATCGAAATAGGATTCCACTAACTGTATGGCCTCTTCTCTAGTCATGTGCCCCAAGCGGATCTCACGGGTTGCGTGATCAAATACTTTTGAGTATCCGTGCTTTAAGAATTTGATATAATCGTGAACATCGGCATAGTTCCAACAATCAACATCGTTGTAGGTATCGAAAGTACGAGTTAAAGGAGCCGTTTCATAACCGTATCTGCTGATCATTTCTTCATGTTGCAAACGACTATCCCATCGAATATAATTGTTCAAATAGATTCCTCTAACTCCCACTAATTCTAACTCTTTATCGTCTGGGTACATGAATTGAGTAATGTCTTCTTTGTTGATTAAATCATATTCACTATCCAACAAATCTTCAGCCTCATAACCCATCAGGTCATGCTCTTTACGATATTTTCGGGTCATTTCAACTTCGTCTAGGTGCGAAAACATTCCCACTTGATCTATGCCTTGATGCGCTCCCCAAATGATTAAAGGGATTTTAAATTTGGTGGCTATTTGAACTGGATAAACGGTTTGTCCGGCCAAACAATGCCAATACATGCTTCCCATTTTGTGCATGGTAGCTCGTGTGATTTTTTTTACCGTTTCGGGATTTACGGTTAACGTCATTAAATCACAGTCAAACTGAATGCGCAGATTGGCTAAATTACGCACGCCTACAGCGGTATTATAGTGTTTGTTGTATGTAACCAACAAGGGGTTCATGCCATACACATTCTTGATGGTGTGCACAATAAAATAGGAGTCGCGAGATCCACTAACAGGCACAACACAATCGTAGTTATTACCTGAAATATTTCGATATTGATTTAAAATGGTTTCCAGTTTTTCCGCTCTTGAACCCCAGTCAAGGATATCTTTTTCTTCGTGAACTCTACAACCACTGCAAATGCCTTCCTCATCAAATACAATGTTGAGTGGATGGTTTTCAGGATATAAACAACGCTTACAATATCTCATATGATTTCCTTTTCTATGTGTAAATACAACATCTTTTCTAGCACTTCGTCGTCTTTCTTAAGAATTCTCTTGTTAGAATCAAAACGACATTCCGCATAATTCGCATGTGTTTCAATGCGAACATCAACCTCTTGCTTAATTATTGCTTTCGTTATATTTACACTGTGTTCTGTAAAATGAAAAAAGTTTCCTGCACTTATAGCAGATGCACTGGTTGATTTTAGAGCTTCAATCATATCGTTGGCATTCTTTGCACCGCCACAGGCAATTACAGGAATTGTTACGTTATTACAAACCTCATTAATAAGTTCTAAATCATAACCTCGATACGACCCATCACGATCAACGGAATTAATTAAAATTTCACCGGCTCCCAACTGTTGATTGTCAAAAGCAAAAGATCCAGGGCTGAGAGATGTGATTTTTTTATTTAAATAATCATATACTCGGTGACCATTGTCGGTGGCAATTCCGTCAATGGAAACCACTACGCATTGATTACCAAAAATATGTGCTGCCTCTGAAATGAGTTCCGGTTGGATTAATGCCGCTTGATTCAATGCAATTTTATCCGCTCCACAATGCATGAGCTCTTTAATGTGATCAACATGGGTAATTCCACCTCCAATGGTAAGTGGTACAAAGCACTTTTTGGTGGCATTTTTAATCATATTAAAATCAGGGCCTTGGCCATGAGCCGTTGCCGAAATATCTGTCATGATGATCTCATCAATTCCCCATTGATTCAAAAATTCAATGGCAACACTTGGTTTTCCTACGGGTAGGTATTTTTTAAATCCAATACTTTGGACAACCAACCCATCCTTAACAACTAAATTAGCTGTGATTCGTTTTTTAAGCATAATTAAATAGAGTTAAAAAAGCCCCTAAAGAGTTTAAGGCCATTGGTTTGACTTTTTTCCGGGTGAAATTGAACGCCGAAAATATTTTCATTCTGAACAGCAGCCGTTACTTCAATGCCATAATCACACCAAGCAATTCTATGTTCCAAGGACGTTTCAAAATGGTAACTATGGTCGAAATAGAAATTGGGTTGCTCCGGTGTGCGAGTAAACAAAGGATCGCGTTTGCTAAAAGTAATGTTGTTCCAACCTACCTGTGGTACAGCAAATGACGCGTCCAACTGAAGTTTTTTAACCTGGCCAGGTATCCAGCTTAACCCTTCGTGCCATCCATTTTCTTCGGAACCTTCCGCCAACAATTGCATACCAACACAAATGCCTAACAATGGCTTTTTCGTTACCAATACATTTTCCCCCAATATGTCGTGTAACATACGACTTTTCAGGTTCCGTATGGCTTCGTCAAAAGCGCCAACCCCCGGGAGGATAATAGCATCGGCATCACGAATGTCTTTTTGCTGATCGCTTATTTTGATTTTATTATAGCCAAGAAAACCAATGGCATTAGCAACCGAATAGGTGTTTCCTACTCCGTAATCAATTATTACGATGGATGGATTTTTTTTCATAAACCAACCCCCACTTCAAATTTTCGTTTATATTTTCCCTCTCCCACGCGTTCAAAAAGATTGTAATTTACTTGAGTATCTACGATTTGCCAGAATTCACTGGTGCTGATTTCAATAAAATCGCAAAACGATTTTATAAATTCATCGGAGCAATCACCATCATATTTATTAACCATTTGTATGGCTTCATCACGGGTCATCCTTTTGTTTCTTATGTCCTCGTTTACATAATCGGTAATTCGACCAAAACCAAACTTTAAATACTTAATCATTTGATTCATGGGTGTCCAGTCTTCGTCCAAAGCCGTAATTCCCATATAATCTCCAATTTCATTGGGTTTGTTATTGCGTATTTCTAATCCCCTAAGGGCAGAGTAAATGCCGTTGTTGAAAAGAGACCAATCCTTCCAGAAATAACCCAAAAAAACGATTCGGATGTTGGCATCTATCATTTCTTTTTCTGTGGGATATGTGTACTGAATTAGATGTTGTTTTTTTATCTCATCCGTGATCATCCAGGTAATATCACCTCCTCCCAGTGTATTCATTTTTCGAAGATTATTACCATCACTACCATCTTTACCCATAATACTCGACTCTCCCAATTGCAAAGCTGAATTTTCACCCCACCAAATTAAGGGAATCTTATATGCGATAGCCAATCGTGGCACACTAGAAAACAAAGCAAGTTCCGTTGATTTAAATGGATTCACGTATTTGTAAAAGGAATGCCGCATCAATTTTTTCCACGTTTCAGGACCCGGATTGATTACAACCAAATCAAATCCTAGCTTAATTAGGTTACTTATATTGTCAACACCTCTTTGTGTAACTTGCTGAGGTGGAGGGCTCAAGCACACCAATAGCGGATTCATTTTTAAGTGTTCCTTCACATAAAGTGCCTGACGCGTAGAATCCTTTCCGCCACTAACACCAATGATACAATCATAGCCCGAATGATTATTTTGTTTTCCAAAATCCACTTTTTCTTTTAAAAACGAAAATCGTTCTTCCCAGTCAATATCACCTAAAGTAGCGTGATAGGCACAGGCTGGACAAACGCCATCCTCCCTAAAAACGGTTCCCGGTCTAGTATCTGTTTGTAAACAAAGTTTGCAATATTTCATGTGTTGTGTTGTTCAAGTTATTAAAGAGTGATGAAGACTATAAACTATCAGGACGAAATTTCAAGGAAATCTAGCGACATTCGGTCGCCTTTCCTGAGGTCTTGATTGGCTGTTTTTCCTAGTATATCAGATAAAAATTTTGGGTGAAGCCCATATCCGGGACGAATGCTACGAACGTTTTCTGTAGTAAAGGTTTCTCCTTTTTGAATGTCTTTTACAACATAAAGAGAACGTGAAAAATCCCTGCCTGAAGCTTGTTTTTCGGTGAGATCATAGTTTACGCTACCAACTGCTTTTTCCGCTTCGCGAACTGCTTTTACCATTTCGGTAAACTCTTGTTCGTTCATGGAAAATGACGCATCGGGTCCTCCAATAGAACGATCAATAATAAAGTGTTTCTCAATGATTTTCCCTCCAAAAGCAGTGGCCACTAAAGGAACGGTTGAACCCATAGTATGGTCAGACAACCCTGAAATTACACCAAAACGCTTAGCCAAATCAGGAATCATGGCCATGTTGGCTTCCTCTATCGGTGCTGGATAACTGGAAGTACATTTCAACAAGGCTATTTGATGATTATTCATGCGTTTGCATGCCTCAACCGCCAATTCAATGTCATGTAATTCAGCAATTCCTGTGGAAATTATAATTGGTTTCCCTTTGGAAGCAACGTATTCAATCAGTGGAATATCAGTAATTTCAAAGGATGCAATTTTATACGCCGGACAATTCAACGATTCCAAGAAATCAACCGCGGTTGGGTCAAATGGCGAAGAAAAACAAATCAAACCTTCCTCTTCCGCTGCTTTAAAAAGCTGGGCATGCCATTCCCAAGGGGTAAATGCTTCTTGATATAATGCATGAAGATATTTCCCGTCCCAAATGGTGCCATGTTGGAGCTTGAAGTCATCTTTTAAGGAATCAATAGTTATTGTATCAGCGGTGTAAGTCTGTAGTTTAATTGCATCGGCTCCAGCTCTTTTAGCAGATTTAATGGTATCTAATGCGTTTTGCAAACTACCGCTATGATTGGCTGAAAGTTCCGCAATAATAAATACTGATGATTCTTGATTTATTTCCTTGCCAGCAATTTTCATATATTTATATTTCGTTTAAATTCAACGTATTCCGTGTTTTCGGGGGATGTTTTTTCAAATTTGGCTTTTTCAAATATCTTCAATGAAGGAATATTATCTTGGTGTACTTTGGCAATCAGAGTTAGGGGTTTTGCACGATTATTGGCCTCTGTTATAGCTTCTAATACCAGTAACTCAATCATCAAAAATCCCAATCCCTTTCCATGAAAACGGGGATCCAATAAATAACTAATTTCTGCCTTCCCAAAGTCCTCTGAAAAATCCAAACGACAGGTACCTATTTTATCATTATCCAATGAGGCAATGTAAAAGCGACAATTTGGATCATTTATTTTTTTAATAAACCATCCCTCATGGGTTTCAAATGCTATGGGCTTGCTGTTTGGCGAAAATTTGCGTAAAAAAGCATTTTGAGCCCATTCAAAAGTAATCCTCAGGTGTTCCTTCTGTGCAAGTTGCAGCTGTATTGCTTTTTGTTGATCCATGAGAATGTTGTTCTTAACTGTTTTTACTAGTGCTTATTTTTGAATGAATGAGTACGTCTTTGTATTCTCTATTGAAATAGCAATGTTCTTTCAATCTGGCTTCTAAAGAAAACCCAGCTATTTCTAGTGCTGGATAGAGGTTGGGTCGTAAATCGAACGCATACGTATATATCTTATGCAACCTTAAAGAATCAAAAGCAACTTGTTCTATCATACTCAAGTATTCTACCCAATATTTTTCAAAATATACGCCTTCCAATTCCGTGTTCATAATAAACGAAATTTCTGCATTTCGGTCAATCCAATTTATATGTACCAATCCACCGTATCCAATAAAAGTATCCCCTTCCAAAAATGAAAACAGCAACTGTACTGGTTGCTCTTGTTCAAACAATTTAGAAACAACATCATTAAAATATCGATCCTGATCTTCAGGTGTTAGCGGTTTGCTTTGACGTAAATGATAAATCTGCTCATTGCGCCACTTCATGATATCCCAACGATCCTGCATTCGAATGGGAACCAAACGAAATTGATTTTGTTGAAACTCTTGTTGCTCACCGAGAATTTTATATTTCATTCAAAAATCTATATTTAAATTCAGCCAACATCCAATCTTGTTCATTATCAATGTCCTGAACATGAATCATAGGTATTTCTAATCCCTTTGTGTTTTCTGTAACCAGTGAGTTATTCGTGTTTATGCACTCCGAACGCGACCAATACCATTGTCCTATATCATGAAACAACTCTTCTAAATCCTGCGACCGTGAACTTATGTATTCTGGCCATTGATAACTCAATAGATCATTCTCTGACTTTTTAAACGACCTCCAAATAGGATACTCAAATGTACTAACCGGTATTACAGCATTACAATTAGTATTCATTAACAGTTCAAAGCCTTCAATAATATGATTTTTTTGAATCAAAGGTGCCACAGGATAAATGCAACAAACATGGGTAAATTCGATGCCTGATTTTTTGTACTCAGCAAGTACCTCTTTTAGAACATCCATAGTTGTCGCAAAATCATTAGAGTTCTCTGGAGACCTTAAAAATGGCACAGAAGCACCTAAACTTCTTGCTGTTTCTGCAATTTCATGATCGTCTGTCGATACCATTATCTCATCAAACAATCCAGAATTCTTTGCTGCCTCAATTGAATAAGAAATGACGGGTTTACCTAGAAACAACTTTACATTTTTTCTTGGAATTCTTTTACTCCCTCCACGAGCCGGAATGATGCAGATCTTTTTCATTTTCTACTTCATTAGCTTTTGAAGTACTCCTTTAATTTGCTAATCACAAATTCAAACTCCTCATCCAAAAGTGTTGGGAATAAAGGCAACGTAATACACTTGGAATAATAATCTTCTGATTGCGGCATATCTCCGTTATTCCAACCTAAATCACGATAATAAGGCATAATATGAGCAGGCACATAATGAATTTGTACAAAAATTTCATTGGCTCTTAAAAAGTCGAACAACCCTTTACGATCATCCACTTCAATTATGTACAAATGATACGCATGTCCTTCAACTACCCCAGAATGTTTTTTAATAAAATCAAATTCTGACAAAATCTGATCGTATTTCGCTGCAATCTCCTTCCGTTTTTCCAAGCCCCAATCGGCTCTCTTTAATTGACTCAATCCTAAAGCCGCTTGAAAATCGGTCAATCTATAATTATATCCCAACTCCTGCATTTCATAATACCAGGCTCCGTGATCTTCTCTCTTTTTGGCAGGATCTTGTTGTATTCCATGCGTTCTGAGTACCAACAACTCTTTATATAACTCTTCATCGTTGGTGGTAATCATTCCACCCTCTCCTGCCGCAATGTGTTTCACCGGGTGAAAAGAAAAAATAGCCAAATCTGCATACCTGCCGCTGCCCGCAAGAACTTTTTCTCCAGCTGAATTGATAAAATATCCCCCAGGAGAATGACAAGCGTCTTCAATAATCCAGCATCCATACTCATCGGCCAACTTGCGATATGCCTCCATGTCCACCACTCTTCCGGCAAAATTTACGGGAATAATTCCTTTGATTTCGCGATTTACATCCGCTTCAAGCTGTGCTCTAACGCCTTCAATATCCAACAAATACGTTTCGCGATCAATATCCGAAAACACCACCTCTCCTCCACAATAACGCACGCAATTCGCTGATGCCACAAACGTTATAGGTGTGGTAATTACTTTTTGACCACGTTCAACACCCAAGGCCATTGCACACAAGTGCAGAGCTGCCGTTCCATTCGAAACCGCCACAGCGTATTTTGCACCCACATATTCAGCAAATGCATCTTCAAATTGCTTGATGTTAGGGCCTTGCGTCAACAATTCCGATTTCAGCACTTCAATTACTGCATCTATATCTTCTTGGGTAATATTCTGTTTTCCGTAGGGAATTCTGTTCATCATAAGTAATTTAAATAAATCGTTTTTTGCGTTAAATAAGTAAAAAAGTGTAAATTGTTCTGTATAAAATTGAGTGTTATCTAGCCTTTTTTGTTAGACCGTTTCGGTAAAGGTTGGATCCACGTGTTCCTTAATCAAGTTACGAAGTCCCTCAACGGTTTCCCATTCGGTGTTTTCTCCTGAGTTATAATAAAATCCCGGAGGCACCTTAACCGCATTAAACTCCTTTATGAAATCTTCCAAATTCCAATGATGAGAACTAGGTAAAATGGTATAATACTTTCCTAAATCATATGTGTAAAAACTATCTGATGGCGTAATCATTTCCTCATGAACCTTCTCGCCCGGACGAATCCCAACCACCTGGTGTTTGCACTCAGGACCAATAGCCATAGCCACATCTGTTATTTTATAGGAAGGAATCTTAGGAATAAAAATTTCTCCGCCCCAAGCATGAAATAACGCGTGCATCACCATATCCACTCCCCCTTGCAATGAGATGTTGAAACGAGTCATATTGGGATCCGTAATTGGCAAAATACCTGATTTTCTTTTATTCAAGAAAAACGGAATTACAGAGCCATTCGAACCCATTACGTTTCCATAACGCACAACACTAAAGCGTATCGGATTCCATCCTTTGATATTATTTGCCGCAACAAATAACTTATCCGAAGCTAATTTGGTAGCACCATACAAATTGATGGGCGCACATGCCTTATCTGTCGACAAAGCCACAACACGCTCAACATTAGTTTCCAAACACGCATCAATGACATTTCTCGCTCCATCGATGTTGGTTTTTACGCACTCATCAGGATTATACTCTGCAATAGGAACGTGCTTCATTGCCGCTGCATGAATTACATAATCCACGTCTTTTATCGCTCTTCGCAAACGATCTTTGTCGCGAACATCGCCAATTAAAAATCGAATTTGTGGGTATTTAGACTCGGGAAATTCTTGAGCCATTTGAAACTGCTTTTGTTCATCGCGTGAATAAATTACGAGTTTCTTTATTTCAGGATACGTAGTTAAAATGTGCTTAGTTAGCGCTTTGCCTAAAGATCCAGTGCCGCCAGTAATTAAGAGAATTTTGTTAGATAGCATTTAAGTTATTCGTTCAAATTTAAACGATTATTGCAATCCATGTGACAATTCGTAACTTTTGTTACAAAATAATACTTTTTAAATTCTATTTATTCCAATTACTTGGCACAATTACCTCCTCGCCAAATTGTTTATTCAAAGGTTCCATTTCGGGGGATGCTTGTACTTCGGCTATGTTTCCCGAAAGTTGTTCGGCATTTTGAACTCCAATTACAACGCGATCAATAAATTCTTTTACCAATGCATGTTTCAACAATACTCTTGGCAAAGAACTTCCATATTGGTTCTGCAAGTGTAGTATTTCCGGTTTTACCTCATCAAAATGATCCGACAAGTCGTTGGGATCCATAAAAAACAAACCCTGCAAAAAAGCAGAACGCGCGTGAATTTCACAACCCTTGCTCCTCAATTGTTTCATCACATCCACAAAACGAGAATCGAAGTAGTTAAATGGAACCTGCACTAAATCCGGATATCCGTGTTCTTTATGAAGTTTTTCCATTTCATTATACTCCTCTAATGTGTTCAAGGAATAACCTACTTTTTGGACAATTCCCTCGTTTTTTAATTCCTGCAAAGTCCCCCACAATTCGTTATACTCAACCAATTCTATAGGCCTATGCGCCATGTAACCGTAAACCCGCTCGCACTTTAATCGACCCAACGAGCCTTCTAACTGCTGCCTTAAGTCCATAGGTGTTTTACTACCCATAAATTTGGTAATGATTTTAAAATCAAAATCAGCCAAACAAGTACCTAACACCGATTCAGAGTCGCCATAAACAGCTGCCGTATCTAAAACTTCGATGCCCACTTCCGCCGCAGTTTTTAATATGCGCTTCACTTCCTCCAAGTTCGGTTTACCCTGTTGATTAGAAATCCCATAATCCAAACCAAATTGAACCGTGCCTAATCCTATTTTATGTATCAAGTTTTCCAAAATCACCCCCGCATCTTCACTAAGCCCCGTACGCCCAAGGAAACCAAAATTCCCAACAAGGCATTTAATGCCAACACCAACAACAAATCTCCCCAGCGAAGACTCACCGGATATACCATTTCAAACGTGGATTGGGTTTTTACCCAACCATACGTCTGTTGAAGAAAAATCAAAATTACCGCAATGGTCATCCCCAAAATTGACCCCAAAGTCGATACCATTACTCCTTCCAACATAAACACGCGTCTCAATAAATTTACCCGCATGCCCATAGCCATTAAAATGCTCAAATCCGACTGTTTGTCCATCGCCATCATGCGCAAAGAGCCAAATAAATTGAAGCTAATCAACGCCAAAATAAACGCCAATAACGCAAACGAAAACCACTTTTCTGTATTGAACATTTTATGCAACGTGGGATGCTGCTCCTGTAAATTCCTGACATCAAATCCCTTAGAAAACACCTCCAATAACCGTTTTTGGACGTCCGATTCTGCTCCAAATCCACCGTTCACTCGAATAGCCAACTCACTGGCGTAACCAGCCTCTGTCTCATCTGACTCCCTCGCGAACAACGTTTGTGCAGTACTCAATGGCACAATCACCGTATTTTGAGCATCATCATCCGCTAACTGAACCATAGCCGTTACACCCAAAACCTCTTGGTTCAACTGTGTTTGTGCCACCGAAGATGATGTTCTGTCCGGCGATAACAACTCCACAAAATTATCGTTGCCGTTTAAACCCAGTCGGTACACCAACCCTTCCGACAACCAAGCATAGTGAACATCCCCCGAAACCGAAACCAGCTTCGAAAAACCCGCTTTGATGATGGAATCCACTCGAAATACCTTGAAAAATTCAGCATCTACGCCCCGTACACGAGCTACAGTTTGCTGATCGCCGTATTTAACTATGGCCTTGTCTTGTAGAATTACACTGATCGATTTTACCCCTTCTACCTGGCGAATGCTGTCTAACATCGACTTGCGAACCTGAAACACTTTGCCGGAATTGGGCACCATTTTCAGGTGTGGCGAACTGTTTTTATATCCCCCAAAAATAGAATCTTCAAATCCATTTAGCGCACTCAATAAAATGAGCAACGCCATGGCGCCTACGGCATATCCCGCCAATGAAATTCCGGTAATAATATTGACAGCCGAGGGGTTTTTCCTCGAAAAAAAGTACTTTCTCGCTATCAGCCAAACGAGCTTCATGAAAATTATTCGTTGATTTTACGGAACAATTCGTCCATCTTCTCAACGTAATCCAATGTATCGTCTTCGTAAAAACGCACCTCTGGAATTTTGCGAACATTATTGCGAATCTTAATAGCCAACTCATGACGAACCTCTTTATTTACCGGTCCATTCAAGTGATCTAGAATATCTTGACGATTCTTGTTGTTAAAAAGCGACAAGTACACCTTCAAATAACCCAAATCGGGACTAACCACCACTTTGGAAATCGTCACAAATGCCCCGGTTAGCCATTCGCCGCGGTGATTGCTTAGGATTTCACCCAAGTCTTTCTGTATCTGTCTTGCAAATCGTTCTTGTCTCATTTTTTTATTCGTTACAATTCTTTTCTCATTCGCGCCACAGGAATATTCAACTGTTCGCGATATTTAGCCACCGTTCTACGAGCTATGGGATAGCCTTTTTTCACCAACAAATCGCATAAATGCTCATCCGTTAGAGGTTTGGATTTGTTTTCCTGAGCCACGGCCTCAGCCAATATTTTCTTGATTTCTTTGGTGGAAATTTCTTCTCCTTCACCGTTATCAATTCCCTCAGAAAAGAAAAACTTCAACGGGAAAATACCAAATTCTGTTTCAACATATTTTGAGTTGGCTACACGCGAAATGGTACTTACATCCAACCCAACCACCTCAGCTATATCCTTCAAAATCATGGGTTTTAAGTACGACTCATCCCCTTCCAAGAAAAACTCGCGTTGGCGTTTTACAATGGCTTCCATCGTGCTCAAAAGCGTGTGTTGACGCTGCTTCACCGAATCAATAAACCACCTTGCACCATCAATTTTTTGCTTGATGTATTGCACGGCATCTTTCAACTGCTGCTCCTTGCTGTGAGCTGCTTCGTAGGTTTTCAGCGTTTCAGTGTAGGCAGAGCTCAATCTCAATTCCGGAGCATTTCTGGAGTTCAAACTAACAAACAGTTGTCCTCCTTCTTCTCGAACCGTAAAATCTGGAATGATGTATTGTGTTTTTACATTCACCGCTCCCGATTCGCCTGGTTTTGGATTCAATTTGATGATTTCATTAATCGCAGCCTTCAACTGATCGTCGTTGACTTTCAGCGATTTCATGATCTTATCATAGTGCTTTCTCGAAAAAGCTTCCATTTGTTCGGCAATAATGCGCTCCGCTAGAGTCAAAGCGTCGTTATCTCCGTAATCTTTTTTATACAGCTGAAGCAACAAACATTCTTGTAAATCACGTGCCCCAATTCCCGGAGGGTCAAAATTTTGAATTTTGATGAGCACTTTTTCCAACTCATCCTCCGTGGTCATAATGTTTTCGTTAAAGGCCAAATCATTAACGATACTGCGCAATTCCCTTCTTAAATAACCGTCTTCTTCAATCGAATTAATCAAGTGAATGGCCAAAAGCAAGTCTTTTTCATCAAAAATCGATGCTTGTGCTTGCTCCATCAAATATTCCTGAAACGAAGATTCGCTGCGTATAGGAAGTTCATTTCGATCCTCTCCCGTGTAATCTTCCCCCATGCGAAACGACCCAAATTCATCGTCGCCACCACTTTGCCTTAAAATTTCATCAACGTCGTAGTTCTGACCCTCGTCAAAACCATCTCCCCAATCGTCATTATCCGTGCCATCATTGGCACTTTCTGCAAATTCCGTGTCGGTTTCTGCCTTTTCCAATGCCGGATTGTCTAACAACTCCTCCGACATGCGTTCTTCAAAATCCAGCGTATTCATCTGCAGCAGCTTTATAAATTGAATCTGCTGCGGCGACAATTTTTGCTGCAATGTTTGTATTTGCGAATGCTTGAGGGCCATCGCTACAAAGATAAACAAATTTATGACCCACTTGCCTCTTTCATGGCATATCCTTCGCCACTTCTTCTATGAGGTACAGGTTGGTTTTGTTTCGGGGGATGCTGAACTTGCTGTGGTTTGGGATTGTTTTCCATGACGTGGGTCTCCTTTCTGCCAACAAGTTGCACATTTGATGCCAAAATTTTTTAGTACTTCCACGAAACTTATAAATTAATCGACAGAACCATTAATACTAATTTTAGAACTATTGCGACAGTTCTCCCAACTTCCTATTTTGCCTCAAGCCTCTTGTTCTAATGTTATGCTCCCTCAGCGCGCAATCTCTCCGCATTTTCAGCAACCATCAACGCGTTGATGACCTCATCCAAATCCCCATTCATAATGTTGGGTAAATCGTATAATGTCAAATTGATTCTATGATCAGTTACCCTACTTTGAGGATAGTTATACGTTCTAATCTTTGCACTTCTATCGCCCGTTGATACCAACGTTTTACGCTTAGCCGCAATTGCCGCGTTGTGTTTTTCCAACTCGATTTCATACAACTTGGTTCTCAACATTTTCATGGCTTTTTCACGGTTCTTTAACTGAGTACGCTCCGTTTGACAAATTACTACCATGCCCGTTGGTAAATGCGTTAACATAACCTTGGTTTCAACCTTGTTTACGTTCTGTCCACCCGCACCGCCACTTCGCGATGTCTCCATTTTAACATCCGCTTCTCTGAAATTTACATCCACTTCATCTGCTTCCGGCATTACCGCTACTGTTGCGGCAGATGTGTGTATTCGGCCTTGACTTTCCGTCTGTGGAACGCGTTGCACCCGATGAACTCCACTTTCGTACTTCAAAATACCATACGTTCCTGGCTCGTCCACTGAAAAACTGATCTTGGAATAGCCTCCTGTGCTTCCGTCCATTTCTTCGACTACTTCTGTTTTCCAACCTTTGCGATCGCAGTATTTGCTGTACATTCGATACAAATCTCCCACAAAAATAGATGCTTCGTCTCCACCAGTTCCGGCTCGAATTTCTACCACACAAGTCTTAGCATCCTCCGGGTCTTTGGGCAATAACAACAATCGGATGGCTTCTTCCATGGGAGCTATTTTGGCCTCCAATTCGTCCAACTCGTCTTTGGCCATATCCTTCAACTCCTTATCTTTCTCGTTTTTGAGGATGTCTTTCGCTTCGGCAATCCCTTCAACGGTTTTCTTGTATTCAAAATATGCGGCCACCACCTCTTCTAAGTCGCGGTATTCCTTGTTTAATTTCGTAAAGCGTTTAATATCCCCCGAAATCTCAGGACTACTTAACAAAAGTTCCAATTCCTTAAAATGTGCGTAAACCGCTTCCAGTTTTTCAAGCATAGTCACCGCAAAGATACATTGCTTTATTTTTAGTATATTCGCCTTTTAGAAACATCTATAACCTATTTATATGAAAAAATTTAATTTAGTGGCTATTGCAGCTTTGTTCGTTGGAGCAATGTTTGTACAATCTTGTGAAAAAGAACCCACAACTACCACTCCTACCGAAACCAAAGGTGTTGTAAGCATGACGGTTAATGGTAAAAGTTGGACTTCCAACAAAAATGGCGAAATGTTAGTAAACGGCGAAGATACTTTATACGGTGTTGAAGCTGTTTTGGAAGACGGTATTATTACCCTTTCTGCAACCAACTTCAAAGATTCTTCAGTTGTTGGTTTTAACTTCGTTTTAACACCGGCAGTTACAGGAACTTATGCAGGTAAAGCGGATTTTACTGCTGATGATTACGCAATTTATGCTCCAAAAGCAGACGTAATGACTTTGTTGACCTTGTTAATGAACTACGATATCCAATACAGCGTAACTTTAACCAAAGTTGACAAAGTAACTGGTTTGTGTTCAGGTATTTTCACTATCACTGAAACTGATAATGCTGGAACTGGTATGGGTAACTTTAATATTACCGGTGGTAAATTCACCGATGTTAAAATGACCGTGTTGTAATTACACTTTTTTAAATAATACAATTAAGGCTTCTTCTTTTGGGGAAGCCTTTTTTTTGCTTCGGCAATTACCGATATCCAAATTTCCGATATACCTAAGATAATTGCTGATTATTTTCTCTGTTCGTATGATTTACTCCGTTTGGTAAAAAACTAATTACTAAAATCCAAAAAATCCAACTGCTCACCGTCGAAGCGAACGTAAGCGCTTCCGTTGAACCATTCTCCCAAATTGATATAGCGACTGCTGTTGTTACTCAACAGTAAATCTAACTTCAAATGACGGTGTCCGAAAATGAAATAATCGGGTGCTTCAACGTTGTTTTGTGTACTTTCTCGCAATACCTGCTCACAATGCTGAACCAAAAACTCCTTGTCATTTCCCAAAAATTCTTCTTCGTATTTGGGTTGACTTAAGCGACTTTTTTTGGAAAATCCACTGGCCAATTTGAATGCAAAGTCGGGATGGAGTTGACCAAATAAATAGTTGGCCAGAGTATTGGTGAAAATTTTTTTGAGAAATTTATATTTTTCATCTCCCGGCCCCAATCCATCACCGTGATGAATGTAAAATCGTTTGTCTCCAAACTGAACTACTTTGGGTTCCCTGAAAATCGTAACACCGCATTCCTTTTCGAGGTAATCACGCATCCACAGATCGTGGTTTCCTACACAAACGTGAATTCGGATTCCTGAATCCGTCATTTGTGCGAGTTTACCTAAAAACCGCACGTAGCCTCGTGGGACCACTTTTTTGTATTCAAACCAAAAGTCAAAAATATCCCCCAATAAAAACACATCGGAAGCATCTTCTGATATTTTATCTAGCCAGGAGCAAATTTTCAACTCTCGCTGAAAAGATCGTTCTCCTTCCGGCATACCCAAGTGAAAATCGCTGGCAAAATAGATCATGTTCTTATTCTCCTTGAAATTGGCGCAATAACCTCAAATCGTTGTGGAACAAATCGCGTATATCGTTGATGCCGTATTTGAGCATCGTAATACGATCCATTCCTATCCCAAAGGCGTAGCCGGAAAATTTTTTTGAATCTATGTTGCATGATTCTAAAACATTGGGATGTACCATTCCGCAGCCCAAAACTTCGAGCCAACCGGTTCCTTTTGTTAATCGTTTGTTATCTTCAGTATCGGTTCCTACCCAAATATCCATTTCTGCACTGGGTTCAGTGAAAGGAAAGTAACTAGAACGGAAACGAACCTCTGTACCTTGTCCAAAAAACTGCTGTACGAAATAATACAACGTTTGTTTTAAATCAGCAAATGTGACACCCTCATCAACGTACAAACCTTCAATTTGGTGAAAGAAGCAATTACTTCTAGAACTTACTGCTTCATTTCTATACACTCTACCGGGCATAATAAGCCGGAACGGCGGAGAATTTTTTTCCATTTCACGAATTTGTACCGAACTGGTGTGAGTTCGAAGAACATTTTCCCCAATGAAAAATGTATCCTGCATATCTCGAGCCGGATGATCTTCCGAAAAATTCAATGCACCGAAATTATGCCAATCATCTTCGATTTCTGGACCATCAGACAAATCAAATCCCAAAGAATAAAAAATATCAATGAGTCGATTCTCAACAATTTTTAATGGATGGTATCCACCGGGTTGTTGTAAATAAACGGGAAGCGTAACATCAACACCTTCCATGCCAGCAGAAGAATTGCTTTCCAATTCTTCTTTTTTCGCTGAATAAATTCCCTCAGCTTGGCTTTTCAGAACATTCAGTGGTTTTCCAACATCACGCTTTTGATCTCCAGGCAATTCTTTGAACTCTTCGAACAATTGCGAAATGATACCCTTCTTGCTCAAATATTTTAAACGATATAATTCCAACTCCTCAGCGTTTGAAATCACAACGTTTTCTATTTCCTTCAACAATGGTTCTATCCGTTCAATCATATCACAAATCTAAATCCATTCATTCGATTCTAAAATATTTTTTCTAAAAATTGATTTACACATCCCCATAGTAATAAATAAAAACCTTTTTAAAATTTGTTTTATATATAAATTAATTGTCTGTGGATATGGGGATAATCATGCTGTTTTTCACGTGAAACGGATTTAATATATTTTTAATTAATTAATAATCAATTAAATAAGTATTTTTTATTTTTTATTTAGTCAGTGTTATTTGTATCAGTTTTCGTGTTATTTTTCACAGGGGTAGTTGTGTTTTTTCTGTCTAGTTCAATGTATTTCAACAGGCATTTTTTGCGACTGATTTTATCCCGTTATTCACTTTGGATAACTGCAGGATTTAACGTCTTTTTCTCCTGATTTTTGTTCTTTTTCACAATGATTGTGTTCTCTAATTTCTCCAAAACATCCATTTGAAAGAAGTATTCGAGTATTTCCTCAGGTTGACTGCATTTTCCGTCCTTGTTTTCATCCTTCCACGTGAAATAATAGTAATTTCCTACCGGTAATATGATCTCATTATTACCTGGTTCGATCTGATACTGAGAAAAAGGCAGTGTTTCTTTATATATACTTAATCCTACAATAAAATTGGAATCATTTTGAACTTGGATTTTACCTAGTTTTTTTGTTTCCTTGGGTTTTAGCTTGGTTTCCTTTTGTTTATCATTAGCATTAATAGCTTTTTTTAGTTCTCTTTCTATACGTACGTACGATACAAATTGTATTTTCAGTGATTCTTCTATTTGCTTTATATAGTCTTGAGCCTTTGAAATATCTATATACGTACTACCCCAAGGATTCGTAAAGGGGTTCTCCATATTCAAAATGGGAGTTTGCTCATTTGTTTTGATGGAATTAATAGTGTCTCTGTTCTTGATACCAAAAAGGGGTAAACACTTTTCTTGGAAGAACAGCGTATCTGAGTTATGTATGAATTGGTAATATTCAATTTTATTGGATCCGCGACTACTTATTTTCTGATATTTAAATTTAATTTGATGAGTGTTTTTATTTCGGATTTCATTGAAATTAGTTAGACCAATAATTATACTGTCTTGATGTATGTATTTTTCTTCAGCTGATTCTAAAAGATTGTGTACTCCCTGTAAATAGTTGGATATAAGTAGCACTCTTTTAGTATTGCTATCTATAAAATATTTGACTTCATTTTGAATAGGTGGATATATTTTAACGGCCAGAGTATCTACATATGTAATTTGATTAGAATCATTTTTATTAATTTCAGGTCTTGAATAGGAGTGGAGTTGATCCGTATATGCCCATTCTGTGCTATCGTATATTTGATTTTTGTTTGCGTCAATAAATATATAGGTAGTTAAATGGGTAGTTGCTGGTAATCCATCACCCATAGAATATCCTTTTTTGCTGTTGTTGTGAGGATATATATAATTGTTGATTTGTGAGTATGCGATTGGATTCTCTTTAATCTTGGGATGAATTTCGTATTTGTAGTATTTGATTTGAGTGTCTTTTCCTATAATTAGACTCGGATAAATGGCCGGATTTCCTTCGTTCAAATCTTTTATGGCATCATTAAAATTTATAGAATTCGTGTTTGAGTCTATATTTATAATTAGCGTATTTCTTGTATTAACTACCTCTGGTTTTCTTTTCTTATTAAAAGGTGAAAGTTCAATACTGTTTTTAAATTGAATATTTTCGTCAAATTGAATGACTACTTTTTTCTGACCAGCTTCTTGTATGATTTTTGATGATGTGATTTTAGGGGCATTCTGATCCTTTGGACCTCCAGTAGGACTTACGGGATTAGCACATCCTATTATATATACAATTACTAAAGCAGTGCTTGCGTAATTGATTAGTTGGTTTTTAATAAATGTTATTTTCAAAGGGATGTCTTTTATCTACCAAAGTGAATCAATAAAACACTAATATCAGATGGCGATACACCGCTTATCTGTTTGGCCTGAGCTATAGTTAGTGGACGCACGCGACTTAGTTTTTCTCTTGATTCCATGCTTAACGCAGTGATTTTATGATAATCAAATTCCTTGGGTATTTTTATATATTCCAATCGTTGTAATTTATCTGCTTGTTCTTTTTCTCGTTGGATATATGTCTCGTATTTTATTTTTATCTCACTTCTCAATTTTGATTCATCGCTAAATTCTTCGGTTTGAATTTGAGGTATGAGTTGTTCCAAATGTTGTAATTCAACTTCAGGTCGAAGCAGAAGTTTAGCTGCTTTCATTTTTTCCTTTATTGGGGATGTAAGAGCGATGCTTGAATTTACTTCTTCTGGTGTGACTGATGATTGTTCTAATAAATTTATAAGTGTCTCACTTTGTCTCTGTGTTTCTTGTAAAAGTTCGAAACGTGATTCACTAGCTAATCCTATTTTGTATCCGATTTCAGTTAAACGTTCATCGGCATTATCTTGTCTTAGACTAATTCTGTATTCGGCTCTTGACGTAAACATACGATAGGGTTCCTCTGTTCCTTTGTTTACTAAGTCGTCTATAAGTACTCCAATATAGGCTTGATCCCTTCTGAGAATTAAATCTTCCTGATCATTTATCTTGCGATGAGCATTTATGCCCGCTATAAGCCCTTGGGCAGCTGCTTCTTCGTATCCTGTGGTGCCGTTTATTTGTCCCGCAAAGTATAGATTTTCAATGATTTTGGTTTCAAGGGAAGGGTATAATTGGGTGGGTTGAAAGTAGTCATATTCGATAGCATATCCGGGTCGAAAAATTTTGGCATTTTTGAATCCTGGGATCATTTTTAATGCTTTTACCTGTATTTCATCGGGTAATGAGGTACTAAAACCGTTTACATATATTTCTATGGTGTTCCATCCTTCTGGTTCAACGAATATTTGGTGGCGGTCTCTTTCTGCAAACCGATTTATTTTATCTTCTATAGATGGACAATACCTTGGACCCAATCCGCTGATGCTACCGTTATACATAGGACTGTCTTCAAAACCCTCTCTAAGTATTTCGTGAACGTTTTGGTTGGTATATGTAATGTAACAGCTTCTTTGTTCAATTAATGGGGTTGTTGTTTTTAGGTAGGAAAATTTGGATGGTTGTTCGTCTCCTTTTTGTTCTTCCATTTGAGAGTAGTCTAATGATCTTCCATCGATTCGTGGGGGTGTCCCTGTTTTCATTCGTCCTGATGTAAATCCAAGGGATTCCAATTGAGCGGTTATTCCGGTGGAATTTTTTTCTGCCATTCTTCCGCCACCGAATTGTTTTCTTCCTATATGGATGATTCCATTTAAAAATGTGCCTGCTGTAATAACTACGCTTTTTCCGTATATCTTATTACCCATTCCGCATTCAACACCTACTACTTTATTACCTTCTGTTATTATACCGGTAACAGAATCTTGAAAAAAATCTACGTTAAGGTTTTGCTCAAGCGCCAATCTCCATTCTTCTGAAAATCTCCATCTGTCGCTTTGTGCTCTAGGGCTCCACATGGCCAAGCCTTTACTTCTATTAAGCATTCGGAATTGAATCATGGTTTTATCGGTTATGATTCCTGACATTCCGCCTAGTGCATCAATTTCTCTTATTATTTGTCCTTTTGCAACTCCACCCATAGCAGGATTGCAACTCATCTTAGCTATGGTTTCCATATTCATGGTTACAAGAAGGACTTTACTTCCCATTGTAGCGGCAGCGTGAGCTGCCTCGCAACCTGCATGTCCTGCTCCTACTACTATAACATCGTACTGATTCATATTTTTTATTAAAGTTTCACGTGGAACTTCACGTTTTTTTGTAGTTATATATTAAAAAGGATGTTTTAAATATTCGATTATAACTGAAATTTATATTTGAATTGTATTTGGTTTGTTTTGTTCTATGTATAAAATGCTTCAATGATGAGAAGAATGTAAAAATATTAAACCATTTCCTTGTATAGTAAAATGGCGAGGTCTTCCTGTTTTCTCATTTCTTTAATATCGCTTTCATTTTTATCTTTAAATCCTATTAAATGCAATAATCCATGAGATATTACTCGGATATTTTCTAGCTCAAACGTAGTATTGAATGTTTCAGCATTTTCTATTACTCGGTCCTTGCTTATATATATTTCTCCGTCGATCCGACCTTCCATATCAGATAAGTCAAATGTGATGATATCTGTATACGTATCATGATCCAAAACACGTTGATTCATTTCCAATAATTCTTCATCAGTTACATAAATATACGATAAAGCATCAATTTCAAAACGATGATTTTCTGCGATTCGTTCGAGTAGGGTGCGAATTTTTGTACGCTCCAAACCGGTTAAAAATCGACATTTACCATAAAATCCAATTGTATTTCCCATTTTTTTGATGCCTTATGTTTCACGTATCTCAAGTATAAGAATCTACAAATAACCATTGATTTAATAATTGATATTTAAATAGCGGTGATATATGATTCCTATTCTGGATTTACTATACAAAATTACATGCATTCCCGCGAGATTTTGTGTATTTATTATCAAGAAAACTCCACCAGTTTTACCACTGACAATTCTATTGTTCAGTTCAAAGAAATTAATCCGTCAAACTATCTGAAAAGGTATAAGGGTACAATTGAATAATGAATTATTAAAACCCTGGATTTATTTTAAAACCATAATAGTACCAGGAATGGTTTTGATCTGTCTGCGATACCGTGCTTCGATTACATAAACGTAAATCCCATCGGGTACAATTTCTCCTTTGCCGTCAGTTCCGTCCCAGCCCTCAAGTGCATCACAACGATAAAAGATCTCTCCCCAACGGTTGTAAATGTACATCTTGGCTTCACCAGGAAGGACTGCCGGATTCGATATTTTAAATATGGGATTTATTCCCCCAGGAGTGAATGCATTGGGTATTAAAAAGGTATCTACCTGCGATGAATCATAACCCATATCTAATTGAATAACATTGGAATACGACCAATTCAAAGACCCATAAACCGGATCAATAGTAACAGCTTTGATTTTGAATTTACGTACACCATAACCAGTAGGAGTGAACATATAATTCGGATTGGATTCGTTCAATGTACCTTCCCATGACCAACCACCATTTTTATATTCGAGTAATCGATATTCATGAGATAGTCCATCTGTTTTCCATCCGTTATGAGGACTGAAAACAAGTTCTTTATTCGTGTTTTTACTTAGTAAAATATTTCTGTAAATAGTACTACTATCAACGGCTGTTTTGCAGTGATTAAATCGAACTAACTTAAAATCAGTCAATCCATTAGATGAATTGGAAGCCGTATGATTATAAAAAAAATCGGAAAGACTTTTATTAATTAAAGAACCTACGTTCCACGTGGAAGCACCGAAATCTCTGTAATATAATACTGCACTATCTCCGGTGTTTTTTCTTCCCTTTAATTCAATGTTTGGTTCCGATTCAACACTGATCCAATTTATGGCAGTGGGAGTTGAGGGTTTGGGAAAATCGCCCACCAATCCGCCCACAATGTTTGAGGTAGAACTGATGTTGTTATTCCCTGATTTAAAAGCTCTTACATAAATTCGAATGTTAAAACCTAAATAGGGAAGTGTCCAATCTAAAGAATTATCTGTGCCGTTTAATATAACTTGACCAATGACTTTTCCAGCATCTACATCCTCAATGATAACTAATTGAGAACCACTGGCCCAACCCACGTAATTCGTCCACTCAAAACGGATACTTTTATTACATAAATAATTGCTATTCAATTCATAAGACAGTAATATAGGAGAGTGTGATTTTGAAATAATGCCCCCATTTCTACAACTATCATATGCTGCTATGGCCAAGCGATTTCCACCCGTTTTGGAATCAAATGTGCTTGAATTAAATTGATAACTTAAAACATTCTGTTCATCAATTAATTGGTTGTTTCCAACCGCATCCACCTTGAATAAACTGTATCCCATGATGTCTCCATCCGATGGTGATGTCCAACCTGCAATAACTTTCTGTGTAATGAGATCCACCGATACACTGTCGGGTTCAATATACGACGGGGCTATGTTATCGACAAAAATGGTGTTTGAAACAATAGAATCCTTTTTTATACAATCATTCCAATGGCTACTAATATATATTTCCCAGCGTTTTTTGTTCGGAGGAAATAAATTAATAGTTTGTTTGTTAAGTGTCCTTTCTTCAAGTAGTAGTTCAAATGAAGAAGAGGCATTGTCACGTCCCCAAACACGATAAAAACCAAAGTTGGAAAACGAATCTTTAGAGGGTGTCAATCTTAATTCCAACTCCCCAGTTAAACGATCCAAACAAGCTCTATGCAAAATGGGCTTACTAATTCCAGGCCTTCCTCCGTTTAACGAAGGTCTTCCCGTATATAATTCCATTACTTCACAGGGAGTAATTACGCGATTATACAGAGCGCCATCATCAATGACACCGTTGAACGGCTGAATGAAATTACATCGAACACCGAACATCGCTCGTACTGGGTTTCCGTACTCGGGCAACATACTCGTTGCACTTTTGAAGCTATCTCTTAAAACACCGTCAATGTATAAATATTGAAACTTGTCCCCACGAGCAAAAACCACATGATACCAGCGACTGGTAGAAGGCAATTTTTTTGTAGAAACCACCCAAGCAGAGGGAATTGCGGACTGGTTGTAACCACCTCCGTTGATTCCATTGAATGAAGAAAGATAATTGTTGGCCACTGTAATTGCTTGTCCTGTAGCATTTCCACCTTTGGCTACTTCGAAAACAGTAGTCAAATCGCCACTCATTCCCAAGCTATTTATCTTAATCCAAACGCTGTAGGAATAATTGTTGTTTTTTAAACTCGTTGAAGGAATTTCAATGTATGAATTAGTGAATCCTGAAAATTCATAAGCACAGTTTGCTCTTCCAAATCGATCTTGCGTTAGCGAAACGTTGTTGGTTGTGCCATGATAATCGTTGCCAGAAGAGTCGTAAGCGTTTCCCGTGAAAGGGTAGTAGGCAACCAATCCATTTTTGGGGACTTGGGCACGTGAAACATTACTGAAAAAAGTAGTTAATCCTATGAATAAAAGCGCATTACATCCCCCGAAAAAGAAAAAAAACTTGGAAAAGGATGTGAGATGCTTCATGGTTACAAATTAAACGGCGCCTGAAATTACTTTAACAAACGTTTTTTCATCCAAAACATTGTTTGCCAACAACTTCAAATCCTCTGGAGTCGTGCTCCAAATGGCATTCAACGTGTTTGAATAATACATAGACGAGTGATTTCTCAAAATCGTTTGCTGCAATTTGGCTGCCGCCGAAAATGGTCCGTCAAAACCCGATCTGAACTGACCGCTAAAGAAACGTTTTGCCTTTTCCAACTCTTCTTCAGAAATGAGATTTTCTTTTAACTCATTCATGATTTCCAACGTTTTTGTCAAAGCCAAATCGGCATTATCGCTATTCATTTCACCCGATACAACCCAAGTCCTTCCCACTAAAGCTGGACGGAAATACGAATTGATGCCGTACGTTAGTCCCTGCTTTTCACGCAGTTCTTGCATCAAACGACTGCCAAAATATCCGCCCAAAACCATGTTCAATAGGGTAAGGCGATACTGTGTAACTTCATCGATCTTACCAATTTGTTTCAATAGAACCATACTGGCTTGACTGGTGTTTTTTACATGATATTTAATGGGTGTGTTTTCCCAAGAACCCCGTATTTCTTCCTCTGGGATCTGCAAAGAAAATGGCTCTGTAAAATATTGGTCATGAATGTTTAACAAGTCATGAAGAAGGCTTTCGTCGCAGTCGCCAGAAATAAATAACATGGCTTTTCCCAAATGCAGATGTTTCGCGTGAAACGAAACCAAATCCTCACGGGTTAAATTCAGGATATCGTCCAAGTCGGCAAACTTTCCAATCAACGTGGAATTTCCGTAGTAGGATTCACGTGCAATTCGATCTGACCAATACCCTGGAGTTTGCATTTTGCGCTCCAATGAAGCGTATTTGACAGGCAAATAGTTGTCGATTTCGTTTTGGGGATATTCGGCTCCTTCAACATGCTGCTCCACCCATTGCAAAACTTCAACGGCTACTTTGCTGGAACAGCGGATATTTAACACCGAACCTATTAACGAATAGTCTGTACTTACCGAAGCACCCAAGTGCTCAATGTGTTGAATGATTTCTTTTTCCGTTCTTCCACAACCTCCTGCCAACAATAATTCCATTGCGCCCGCCGTTTGTAAGGGTTTTTCTTGCTCTTTGATGCCCGAAGGAAACCAAATGGAAATTCTCAAAACGCCGAGGTCGGCAGTGTGCTGATGAAAATAGCGTTGTCCTTTGGGACTCAATTGTTCACCGAAATGGGGAATATCAAATGTTTTTATGGTGCGAACATCTGGACGTTCGCTGCGAAATTGGTGGGTCATTTTTTTGGATTATAATACAATACAGACTTCGATGAATTATTTAAATGATGCTTAGCAAAATTCAATAAATCATTCAATTGGATTTTTTCAACTTCTTGTGCTTCGGTGTTTATTTCTTCCGCATCACCCAACAATTCCCAATAGGCCAATTTTTGAGCGCGATTCATGGGATTGATGTGTTCGAATTGTAAACCGGTGTAAATTTTGTTTTGAGTACTTTCAAAAACAAACTGATTTTCGCTTCCCTTGTTTATAAACCCGTGCAGTGTATTCAACAATTCGATTTCAACTTGTTCGTGGGTACTTCCCTCATTCAAAATTCCATATAGAATAAACACTCCCTCGCCAACCCCTTTTATATAAAAACTTTCGGCTGCGTTGCATAACTTTTTGTTTTTCACCAACGACTCGTTGAGTTCAGAGACTTCAGAACCGCCTAGCATATCAGCAAAAACTTCCAATTCCAACCCTCCTTTTTCACGAGCAGATGGGCCTCTCCAAAGAATGAATACGGCAGGATTCGGAGACAAATCTTCTTCAACCAAACGACGAACCTCGTTCGGAATTGGTTCTTCAATGTATTGATTCAAGTTGGTGTTGCCCGGTTTTTGAATTCCCCCGAACCATTTTTCACAAAGCGATTTACACTCTTCCAATGTTAGGTTCCCAACAATCGAAACAATGGCATTTTGTGGCGTATAAAATCGACCGTAAAAATCCCGAACATCATCTAAAGAAGCCTCCGAAATATGATCCAGTTCCAAACCAATAGTCGGCCAACGATACGAACTTTCTTTGTAAAGCAATTGACGAACATGATGCCAAAGTTGTCCGAACGGGGCATTGTAGCATCGTTGTTTGAACTCTTCAACTACCACGCCTTTTTGAACGGATAAGGTGTTATCGTTGATGTTCAATTCCAACATACGATCGCTTTCCAACCAAAACGCAGTTTCCACATTTTCCAATGGAACTGTAATGTAATAATTGGTGTATTCGTTGTTGGTGAATGCGTTGTTTTGTCCGCCCGCATGCTCGATTTCTTGATCAAAAGAAGCCACATTTTTGCTTCCTCCAAACATCAAATGCTCAAACAAATGGGCAAAACCGGTCCGTTTTTCATCTTCATCTCGAGCACCAACATTGTATAAAGTGTTCAAAACCACCGTAGATACTGTAGGATCAAAATGATGAACCACACGCAATCCGTTCGGTAACTGAAATCGATTTATGTTAATCACATAACAAAAATACGCAGGTTAACAGCGCATTGGAAAAACATTCACCCACAGATTCGATGGGTGTCCTGAAAAATGCTACGTACTCGCCATTCCATTGGCCACAAGTTGTTTAAACCGTTTTTTACGGAATTTCCAATACCCAAAATGACCGAAGTGTTTTCATGAATTTTATAACCCACGCAAACAATGCCTTCCGCTCCATTCTTCGAGTTCAAATCGAAATTCGAGTTCAATTCATATGAATGATTGTGAGGAATGAATTCGCGACGTAAATACATGGCCAATTCTTGGTCGTTTAACCAGCGATTGACCCGCAACGGACTATTGTTCAACAACGCCACTGCCACATGAGCTTTCCATTTGTTTTTGATTACATTTCCCAATGGAAACCCCGGATGCACCATTCCGGGTAAGTCTTTTATCAGTTGTTTCACCCAAGCAGCGTTAACACAACGAACGGCGTAAAATTCATCGTCTTTCGCTGTAATATAAAACGTTGATTCAGGAAACAATTCTGTAATCTGATTCGGGATTTCTGTAACTTTTGATGTGTTCTTTTTGTTTTTCTGGGGATGGTTTTTCACGTGAAAATCTTCAGAGACCAGCGATGTGTTTAAATCCCCGGGTTTTTTCAAAACAGCAAAAAACAATCCTTCTCCTTTGCTTCGATGCGGCATACAACGGTACTTGCCTTTTTCAATGCTGAACAACCCCTCTTTTTCTCCCCAATTCATGTCCACAATTTCGAATCCCAGTTCAGAACAAAAAAGATTCACATTGTCTTCGTTTTCATTTCGATTGTATGTACACGTGCTATAAATGAAAAACCCACCGGGTTTTAAATTGTCAAACAAATCAAAAACAATTCGCTGTTGGCGCTGAACACACAAATCAACATGATCTAACGACCATTCGTCAATGGCGGCATCATCTTTACGGAACATTCCTTCTCCGCTACAGGGCGCATCGCATAGAATTACATCAAATTGAGCGTTACTTTTGGAAAATAATTTGGCATCCGCCTTGGTAATCAATGTGTTGCCATCTCCCCATTTGCTCACATTTTCGAACAATATGGAGTTTCTTTGTGAAATTACTTCGTTAGCAACAAGTATATCCCCATCCCTCAAAACCGAAGAAACGTGTGTGGTTTTTCCGCCAGGAGCGGCGCACATATCCAAGAACACCGCGTTGATTGGTAATTGTTGTACCAAAGAGCGTACGATTTCACCAATCCACATGGAGTTAGCCTCTTGAACGTAATACAAACCGGCGTGTAAACTCGGGTCGGAAGTAAATAACGGACGCGTATTTAAAAAGAATCCATCCCTGCAATGAGGTATCGCTTCGTGTTCGACCGTTAAAACCGACTCGACCGATAATCCCATTGATTCTATTTTTTTGCGATTCAATCGAACAGAAACCGATGGCGCGGTTGATGAAATTGCATTTAAAAGTGAATCAACTTCAACTGGAGGAAGGGCTTTATTTAGCAGCTCAATAAATTCAGGTTTCAACGTTTAAAAGTTAAAGTGCGTACAAATTTCCGTTTTTCACCTGAGTATTGGCAGGGAAGTTCTTAACAAACAAACTCCCTGTTCCCAATCCTTGAACCATGAATTTGGGCAAATCCATGTATTTAGATGCCCATTTTGCAATAGAAAGCAATCCAATATTTCCTTCAAGAGCGCTGGTGCTCCACCATCCAATATCGTTTTTCCAAGCTTCTTCCACCCAAATGTCGCAACGGTCAAACCCACCGATGAATGTGGGTTTTAGGATGATGTATTGGGGAGAAATCTCCGATAGTAATTTTCGAACATCCGCTCGCAAAGCATCGCCGTTGTTGTGCGAATAGCCAATAAGTTCTTCGTCGAGTGCAATATCAATTGAGGATGTTGCGCAAATTTTGGATAAATCATCACGTTGACCCGCCTTGATGGGTTGTTCTAAAGAATGAATCTCGAAGCGACTCAATTCTCGGAGTTGTTCTAGAGCCGTATCTGGCGAAAAAGCGCCATTCGCATCGAGTCGAATCTCTAATTTGAATGCAGAATACTTTTTACGTATGCGTTCTAAAAGGCGACATTCTGCATCAAAATCCAAAGCGCCGACTTTGAATTTGATGATATTAAAACCGCTTTCAATTTTTTGAAGAGCTTCTTCTTCCATCGATTCAATGTCGTTCATCCACACTAATCCATTGATGGGAATTCCTTTTTCTTTTCGGGTAAACGCCGTTGAAATTGAAGGTGTTTCAAGTTCTTGTAATATGGAATCCAATCCAAAACGAAGTGCCGGATAATCACTCCATTGTTCACGTAAATCCAACAGATCCGAATGCCTCAATTGTTGGTTTTCTGCTGGCCCAAGGGTGTCTAAAACCAGACGTGGAAAATCAACTTTACCATCAATACTCAAGTCGGGTAGAGGAGAAACTTCGCCTTTAAACTCCTGGGCAATGCCATTTGAATTCATGGTTTCAAGCACCAGTAAATGAGCTGTTTTTTCCGTGTATTGTCCACGGGAAGTTTTAGCCGGCTTTATAAATTCTAAACGATACGATTCAATTTTGAGTTTCATATGTGACAGTAATTCAATGAAGATGCGAACTTGAACTATAAATTGTTTGACGCCGGAATATTTTCATTCATTTAGAAGTCGGAATCCTTTCATTCATATAAAATTGGATTTATATAAAAGTATAAACCCAAATGGCTAAACCTAAAAAGGTTAAAATGGTGAATAAAATGGTTAACGATAGTTTTTTTAGTTGGGGATTCAATGCCTCTCGATTTCCGGGCTTCAACATCCGAAATTCAGAAAAATGGCGCGACATTAAAATCATGGTTGGCGCAAAAGTTCCAAAAATCCAAAGCATATCATATGAATGAATTATTGCACCATAATTAAACAATCTATTTATAAAAAAGTAAGCTGAAAAAAGAATTCCGGAAAACCCCAAAACCAACAACAAACGGTGATAAAAAATGGTGCGTTTTTCGCCCAATTTCACCGCAATGGTTTTTTTACCACTTTCAGAATCAGAAATCATATCGCGGTAATTATTCACATTCAACACGCCCGTGCTTAATAGTCCCATTCCTACGGCGCCCAGAATATGTTCCACGTGTAATTCGTGAAAACCGAACAGAAAAACCATCCCCAGAACCGGAACCAAACCAAAGAAGATGAAAACAAACACATCTCCCCATCCCGAGTAGCCATAAGCGCGTTTCCCAACCGTGTAGAAAATGGCACTTGCGATGGCCAATAAACCGATTCCCAATAAGACTAAAAACGTGGAACTTCCTAGCATTTCGGAAAAGGTCATGGAAAAATGTCGGTTAAACGAAACCCGCAGCAGCGTTATTCCAAAAATTAACGAAAGAGCTGAAAACAAAATCAACGCCCGCTTCATGGCTTTTTCAGTAATCAATCCAGACGTTAACATTCGGTCAGTTCGTTCAGCTTTGGCGTCGGTGCCCTTTTTGAAATCGCCATAGTCGTTGGCATAATTCGACAAAATCTGCAAGGAAATGGCGGTAAGTATGGCCAAAACGAACAAATCCCATTGGGGACTTCCGTGTTCGCTCATCAAATTCATCCCCCACGACAATAAAACCCCCGATAATGCTAAGGGTAGTGTTCTCAAACGAGCAGATTGTATCCAAGGTTTTAAATTCATAGTAGTCTGTAATTAATGTTTATTGCGTAATAAGGTTCATCAATAGGGTTGAATTTTCGATAAAATTTAGCCACGGAAGGAATGTTGGATCCTTCGAAGTCGATGATAGAATCAGGAAACTGCAAACAAATGTGCTCAATGATTCCGTGCACAACGCCCCATTCTCTTCCCTCGTTAATCGCTCCACCACACACGTAATGCAAGCGATGTGCGGAAGATTTTATTTCTCCCGAATGAAGAAAAATAGCCCCTCCCAGAGGTTCCTTGGTCTCTTGATGACAGACCAAAACGGCATAAATTCTATGGGGATCCAACGTGCCTATCGATGTGTAAAACGCACTGTAATCATTGAACCATTCAAAACCGGCAACGGCTCCCCAGGCCTCATCGTAAATGGTTAAAATGGATTGATATTCAAATGTTTCAACATATTCAATGGGCTGTTGATGCAGTTTTCTTAAGTTTTTTAAGGCATCTTTATTGAACGTTTTTTCCGGAATATGCGGCGGGGGTAAAATATAATTTGTTCGTTTTTGGCCTTTTCGGGGGATGCCTAATCCTTCATGAACATTTAAATGAACTCGCAAAAATCGCTTGGGAATCGCCGCAATAAAATCATCAATATGAAGAGAAGTTTTTTGTCCAAAAACACCCAATTGCTGACAGAAAAACGGCTGATAAATGTAGTGAATAAAACCCCATTTTTTGCGATAAGGCAAGGGCATGACGTTGAGGTATCGATCACGTGAGTCGTTAAAAACGATCAACGCTCCCCAAGAATGGTCAGAAATGCCGTTGAGGTATTCGTAGTGAGCATAACACAATCCAGAAATTCCCAAAACCGATTCATTGATGCATTGATTCCATTTCTCTGCCGAAATAGCACGATGTTCAACAAATTCTATGTGTGGATGAAGTTCTTTATTTGATTGAGCCATGTCTGGATTTTTTTAGGGGTCAATCTACTTTTAATTGATCTCTCCATGTGGTGAATACGGTTTTCCATCCTTCCCATCCTTGTTGTTCTGAAAGTGATTCGTTGTGAACAATAAACGTAAAAGGAACACCCAACAAAGCACAAAGAGCTTTCATTTTGTGGGTAGTTTCTAACGCTTTAGGGATGTTTAATTGTAAATAATTTTTAACGGTAACATCCATAACAGAAAAAGGATGAATAGTCAGTGATGTAATCGCATCTTCCAAAAGATCATACCACAAAAATGGTTGAGCCGTTCCGGCTCTGTAGCCCATATCTTGAGCAAAACCCATGCTCCAATCGTGTTTTATTCCCAATTGGATTAAAAAGCGATAGGTGTGAGGCATGAGTAAATGTATGTAGTGTTGTCTGCTTTGAACAATAGGAATAACCCCTGAAGTTCTTTCTAACCAAAGTTTTTCATTGTTCCACAACACCAAAGAATTGGGATGAAGGGTATAAATGGGTTTTTCTTCATTGTCAAGAGGAGTAAGTCTAGATTGACTCATAGAAACACTGCTTACATTGAGTGAGGGGTGGAGTCCAATTTGAGTCAAATGTCCCAATTTTCGTAGTACTCTTTTCCACGGTCCAAAACTCCTCATCACTTGTTTGTTATACAACGAATCTTTTTCTGAACACAAAAGGAATACACGAGCATTGTCTAGCGTGTTTTTTCCACCGTCTTTTAAAAAGGGTATAACCGTTTTTTGGGGGTCAAATCCGTCTTTTCGAGTTAAGTAAGTAACAAACCGAGGGATGGTCCATTGGGGATATTTAAACCAAGCGCCTAATTGACGAATGGCGGGTCTACCCAAAAACCGATAAGCAATATCAATATCAACTGTTGGTTGAATTTTGTACTGATAAAATTCCTCAACGTTTAAATTCAAAGACAAATACAATTTCACTAACGCTAAATCCAAATACGGTAAATGATTCCAATTGTATTTGAAGGCAATTGATTCACGATGAGAAAAGCGTTTTAGTGAATCAGAATTGTATGGAAAATATTCCTCATATCGGCTTAAGCAATAAAAAGCAAACGAAAAAGGATCAAAACCCAATTCAGTGTTTGTTTTAAAAAGGGCTTTGTGCGGTTGTTTAAGTGTTTCAATTACATCTTTCGGGGGATCTTCATTTATTGTTTCCTTGTAAAAAGCTTTTAGTTTTAAAACTTCAGTTTCTGTGAAAGAGTATTCTATAGGAATGGGCTCATAAAGTTCGTCCATTCCCTTCTCTAAAACACTGCCCGTGCGCTGAATAAATATACCCGGCAAATCACTACGATCTGTTTCTAGATATTTAATACAATGGGGATTTCCAAGATTAAAATATTCCATATAATCATGCTCTTCAAAACAAAGTCGCACCGATTTTCTCAATCGACGACCCAAAACCTCCTCTAAAACATAGCGAATGCGCGGAGAAACTTTGTCAGTGAACACGGCGAACATAAAAAAGACGTATTTTTGTGCAAAATAATGAAAGTCGCACTAATCACGGGCATAACGGGTCAAGATGGGGCCTATTTAGCCGAATTTCTTTTGAAAAAGGGTTACATGGTGCATGGTATTAAACGCCGTAGCTCTCTTTTTAACACCGAGCGAATTGAACACATCTATCAAGATCCTCACATTGAAGGATCTCGATTCAAATTGCATTATGGTGATCTTTCCGACAGTACCAACTTAATTCGCATCATCCAAGAAGTACAACCCGATGAAATTTATAATTTGGGTGCTATGAGCCATGTTCAAGTGAGTTTTGAAACTCCCGAATATACCGCCAATAGCGATGCTTTAGGTACTTTGCGAATTCTAGAAGCCATTCGTATTCTAGGTTTGGTTGAAAAAACACGTATCTATCAAGCATCCACTTCCGAGTTGTATGGATTGGTACAAGAGGTTCCCCAAAAAGAAACCACCCCATTCTATCCTCGAAGCCCATATGCTGTAGCTAAATTATATGGTTATTGGATTACTGTAAATTACCGCGAAGCTTACAATATGTACGCTTGTAATGGAATTTTATTCAATCACGAAAGTCCTATCCGCGGAGAAACTTTTGTAACACGTAAAATTACACGTGCCGCTGCAAGAATTGCCTTGGGTTTACAAAACAAATTGTATCTCGGTAATTTGAATTCAAAACGCGACTGGGGTCACGCAAAAGACTACGTTGAAGCTATGTATTTGATTTTGCAACAAGAAAAACCCGAAGATTTTGTTATCGCGACCGGTCAAACTACCGAAATTAGAGAGTTTGTTCGGATGTCCTTTGCTGAAGTGGGTGTTTCTTTGGATTTCAAAGGGGAAGGGGTTGACGAAGTTGGATTTGTTACCGAAATCGATGAAGCCAAGTATGAAATGGCAACAGGCGTTAAACCCTTGTTGAACAAGGGTCAAGAAGTGGTTTTTGTTGATCCTAAATATTTCCGTCCTACAGAAGTGGATTTGTTAATTGGAGATCCAACAAAATCCAACACCAAATTGGGATGGAAACCGAAATACGATTTACCTGCATTGGTAGAAGATATGATGAAGTCAGACATTCGCGTAATGCAGAAAGAATTGTATTTGAAAGAAGGCGGATTCGAAGCAAAAAATTATTTCGAATAATCACGTGAAACCAGAATCTAAAATATACGTTGCCGGCCATCGAGGAATGGTGGGCAGCGCTATTGTTCGCGAGCTTCAACGCTTGGGCTTTAATAATATTATTACTCGTACTTCCGCTGAACTGGATTTGAGAAATCAGCAGCAAGTAGCCGATTTCTACAAAACAGAAAAGCCTGACTTTGTATTTGCCGCCGCCGCTAAAGTGGGTGGAATACACGCCAATAATGTCTATCGCGCCGAATTTTTATACGATAACTTAATGATTCAAAACAACTTGATTCATTATGCATATGAAAACAAAGTGGAAAAACTCCTCTTTTTAGGAAGTAGTTGTATCTACCCCAAACTGGCTCCTCAGCCACTAAAAGAGGACTATTTATTGAGTGGACTTTTGGAACCCACCAACGAACCCTATGCCATTGCAAAAATTACAGGAATCAAAATGTGTGAGGCCTATCGCGACCAATACGGATGCAATTTTATTTCTGCCATGCCAACGAATTTGTATGGTCCCAATGATAATTATCATCCTGAAAATTCGCATGTTTTACCAGCTTTAATTCGCAAGTTCCATGAAGCAAAATTGAACAACGCTAGCGAAGTGGTGGTGTGGGGTGATGGTTCTCCCATGCGTGAGTTTCTCTATGCCGATGATTTGGCGAATGCTTTAGTTTATTTGATGCTCAACTACAACGAAAAACAGTTCGTAAATGTAGGATTTGGCTCAGATGTAACTATCAAAGAATTGGCTGAAACAGTAAAAGATATCGTCGGATTCAATGGAAAAATGGTTTTTGATACCAGTAAACCCAATGGAACTCCTAGAAAACTTATGGATTCAGGACGTTTGTTCAATACAGGCTGGAAGCCACAAGTTGAACTAAAAGATGGTATTGCGCTCGCATATCAGGATTTTTTGTCAAAACAGTCTTAACTTGCCTGCCATTTAGGCAATCAGACGGGTTATGCGTTTTAGAAATTTAGATCAATCCAAAAGATTTCGTTTCTTTCTTTTCCCATTAGCGGTTGCCGTAATAACCCTCTTTCCCATGTTTGGAAAGGGTATGTTTATGGATGGAATATTATATGCCATCATTTCTCAAAACGTTGCTCACGATATCTGTGGTTTATGGTCGCTGAAAATTACCGACTCGCTCTATCCGCACTTCAACGAACATCCCCCATTAGTCTTTGCGCTTCAAAGTCAGTTTTTTAAATTTTTTGGGGATGCTTATTGGGTGGAACGTCTTTATTCCTTGACCACCGTTATTGTTTCCGCAGGATTAATTTATTTTGTTTACCGTCAGATTTCACAACTAAGTTTTGTGATTAATGTGCTTGGTAATTCAAAAGTTCCCCCACAACCGGACGAGAATTCCATTTCAACAAAATCCATTGTTTTCCCTAGTTCTGCTTGGGTTTTGTTGCTTTGGATATCCGTTCCAATAGTGAATCGTTGTGCTCAAAATAACATGCTCGAAAACACCATGCTGGTTTTCGTACTGGCTTCGGTTTGGTGCTATTTTCAATTTCTGAAATTCAAATTAAGCAGTTCTGTTTTTTCTGAAACCAACGGCACGGCCTCCAAAACCCAGGCGGCACAAAGTTTTGTGTGGTTATTCCTTTCGGGTTCCATGCTGCTATTGGCTTTTATGGCAAAAGGATTCACGGGATTGTTTCCGTTTGCATTGCCCGCCATCGTAGTTTGGGTGCTAAGAAAAGATAATTATTCCGCTTTAATAAAGCCATTCATCCAGCAAACCGCCACGATGCTTTTGGGCTTTGCGATCAGTTTTGCGCTAATGACTTGGCTTTTTCCTGAAAGCGCTTCCGCCCTTCAACGCTATTACGACAAACAGGTGCTGGGAAGCTTGGAAAAGGTACAAACCGTTTCTACGCGTTTCAAAATTTTGGGCGATTACTTTCTGGCATTATTGCCTATGATTTTGCTCTCTCTTTTACTTCAATGGGGTTTCACGAGAAACGGAAATTTCACGAGAAAAACGAACAAACAGATTAGCTTCAGTCAAAAACTAAAGTTTATTTACCGGAAATTTGCGGAATCGCCGTGGACGCAAATTCTCATTTTGCTGAGTTTGACCGGTGTTTTGCCGATTATGATCAGTCTGAAACAGTCGGATTATTACATCTATTGCGTGTTTCCTTTTGTGGCTATGTCGGTGGTGCTTGTCTTTGATTCGGCTTGGCTTTGGCTGGAAAACAAGTTGCTGGAAATTCGCTTTTGGCCAGTCGCTTTGGGGTGTATTATTCTTTTTTTCGGGGGATGGGGATACGTACAAGCCGGAAAAGTTCAACGCGACAAACAGCTGTGGAACGATATCAATAAAATTGTTGAAGTAGTTCAAGTTTATAATGCTTCACAGCAAGATTCAATATTGGAGAATCAAATAGTGAATGGAGGGTCGAGTCAACAGTCGATGCTTCGCGGTAATCAGAAGTCGATGGTTCGAGCAAACCAAGGGTCGGAACAACAATCCGATCAGCGTAAAGAGTTTGTTTTGGGCTCTTTTAGAGCCTTGAAAGACGATTGGTATCTACAAGCCTATCTGTATCGATATTTTGGCATTACCGTCCAAAATTATCGTGTTCCCAACGATGAAAAGAACTTTGAATATTATTTGACTCCTAAAAGTTACACTCGCGATAGTTTACAGGGATTAAAACCCATGAATTTAGGTCTGAAATCGTACGAATTGTGGCGGAGATAAATAAACGAAAATAATCGGACGAATTAGATCCAGAAATACCTACTAGTAAAACATCCCCCAAAAAACTTTGCGCAAAGTATGGTGTAAAGGTCAAAAAAAAGGGTGAACCTTTCGATTCACCCCTATTAGAAAACAATCTTTTATTTCAATTGAATTTATTTCAACACGTCGCGTGAAATAACAACACGTTGGATTTCAGAAGTTCCTTCGTAGATCTGAGTGATTTTTGCATCACGCATCAAACGCTCAACGTGGTATTCTTTTACGAAACCATATCCACCGTGAACCTGAACGGCTTCAACAGTAGTTTTCATTGCTACTTCAGATGCAAACAATTTAGCCATAGCACTTGCTCTGTCGTAGTTCAAATGTTGGTCTTTCATCCAAGCGGCTTTCAAGCACAACATACGAGCAGCTTCGATTTCGGTTGCCATATCAGCCAATTTGAAAGCAATGGCTTGGTGGTGCATGATTTCTTTTCCGAAAGCTTTACGCTCTTTAGAATATTTAACAGCCAATTCAAACGCTCCACTTGCAATACCCAATGCTTGAGCAGCAATACCGATACGGCCACCGCTTAACACTTTCATGGCAAAAGTGAATCCAAATCCATCCGCTCCGATGCGGTTCTCTTTAGGAACTTTAACATCTTGGAACATGATGCTATGTGTATCGCTACCGCGGATACCCAATTTATCTTCTTTTTTACCTACAGTAACACCTTCCCAAGATTTATCTACGATGAAAGCGTTGATTCCTTTATGACCTTTTTCAACATCGGTTTGGGCAATCACTAAATAGTAGCTTGCGCTGTTACCGTTGGTGATCCAGTTTTTAGTACCATTAAGAATGTAGTGGTCGCCTTGATCAAAAGCAGTCGTTCTCTGACTTGTAGCGTCGCTACCTGCTTCTGGCTCACTCAACAAAAACGCCCCAATAGCTTGACCTGTTGCCAAGGGTACCAAGTATTTTTGTTTTTGATCTTCCGTTCCGTAGGTTTCCAAACCCCAACAAACCAAGCTGTTGTTTACGCTCATGCAAACAGAAGCTGAAGCATCAATTTTGGAAATTTCCTCCATTGCCAACACGTAGGAAATGGTGTCCATTCCACCTCCGCCGTATTTAGGGTCAACCATCATGGCCATGAAGCCCAACTCACCCATTTTTTTAATTTGTTCAGCAGGGAACTTTTGATGTTCATCGCGCTCGATTACGCCGGGCAACAATTCAGTTTGTGCAAAATCTCTTGCAGCCTGTTGTACCGCTAGGTGCTCTTCAGTCAGTTCGAAATTCATAAGTTTTATAGTTGCAAATTTAGTGTTTCTACATTGAAATCGGTTGATTTTCTTTTGGTAATAGTGGTTGTTTACAAATTGTTTCAATGGTTTTAAACATTTCTACCACTTTCTCTCACTAACTTTGCACTTGTTATGGCCCACATTACATTTCAATTCGAAGAAAAAGAAAAGCAACCATTAACCGTAGAAATCTTCCCTGGAGAAAGTATTCTGGATGTTGCTTTAGATAATAATATTCACCTAAATCACAACTGTGGCGGTGTTTGTGGTTGCAGCACTTGTCATGTGTATGTGGAAGTAGGAGAAAGTCTTCTTCCTGAAATGTCTGATCGCGAAGAAGAATATGTAGATCGCGCTCGCAACCCGAAATTCAATTCCAGACTTGCTTGTCAATGTAAATTGAACGTTGAAGGAAATTTAACAGTAACCATTCCAGACCAATCAGGAATTATCGGTCATTAATTTGCAATATTTAAAACATGGAACTACCAATTAATTGGTCCGATTACGAGGACATCGCAATGAAATTATACGAGCGTTTTGGTGACGACTTCGACGAAAAGAAAATCTATCGAATTCGTTTTACAGAACTCATCGAATGGGTGTTGGAAATACCTGAATTTGTTGGAAAAAGAGAAGATTGCAACGAAGGACACCTCGAGATGATTCAATCTCAATGGGTGTACGAATGGAGAGACAATCAATAAGTTCTTTTTCTCCTCTGAAGTGTAGTTGTTTCTCAACTTTTCTGCCTTTTTTTACGCCGGACTTGTGTTGACGAAAAACGCCTGTTTTTTCGCCCCCTTCCTTTTTTTACTTAACTTCGAGTTTAAATGAGTTTTCGTTTTATTTTTGGCTTTTTTGCCTCTGCCTGTTTTTTTGTTTTTGCTAATGTAAATGCGCAAGGAATTGAACCATGCGGACACGTGCACGTATTGAATCAATTGGAAAATCAATACCCTGGATTCAAGTCGCAATACAATCAGCAATACATTCAATCAGTTAGGTCCTCAAAACTCATTGAAAAACGGAAAAGAAAAATAACAGACACAACGTATTTCTTTGATACTGTGTTTACCGTTCCCGTAGTTTTTCACGTGGTGTATAATAACAGTACAGAAAATATTCACGATAGTTTATTGAAGAACCAAATTGAAGTGTTAAACCGCGATTTTCGTCGATTTAACAAAGACTCTGTTAATACCCGTAGTTTTTTTAAGTCCAGAGCCGGTGATGCGAAAATTGAATTTGTTTTAGCTTCGATCGACCCCAATGGACAACCCACAACTGGAATCATTAGAAAGTCAACTACTGTTACAGCGTTCGGAAGAACTAATGGAACCATTAACAACAATATGAAAGCTTCTTCAACCGGAGGTAGTGATCCTTGGGATCCCAAAAAATACATCAATGTTTGGGTGTGTGATCTTTCTTCTAATGGACAAGACGCATTGTTGGGATTTGCGTATCCCCCTTATGGTCATCCATCTTGGACAGCTCAATCATGGGTTTCTGATCCTCAACAAGGTGTTGTATTGCACTATAAAGTTACAGGACGAAACAACCCCAATGCCAAAAATAATTCTACGCTTTCAGCTGCTAATGAAGGGAGAGTAGCTGTGCATGAGTTTGGACATTACTTCGGACTAAGACACATTTGGGCAGATGATCAGTTTTCAGCAAATCGTTGTTTGGTGGATGATTACATTGACGATACCCCGCTTCAAGGAGTCGGCGCGAACTTCAATTGTATTCTAAGTTCAAATACCTGCTTCGAACCGAATGATTTACCCGATATGATTGAGAACTACATGGATTATTCAACCCACGCATGTCAAAACATGTTCACTCGTCGTCAAGTTGAAACCATGAGAAATGCATTAACAACTTATCGAAACGATATTATTGTTGGAACTAGAATCGATACCATCATGCGGGTATATGACACGGTGGTTTACGACAAGATTCTCATTTATACTCAAGCCAACAACAAAAAGCTGATTGTAGAGGTCAAAAACACCGATTTGTTAGATAATATATCTGTGGAAACCTACAATATCCTCGGACAAAAAGTAATACCCAATCACCTAATTGTGGCAAACGAAACTCAGTTCTCCACTCATAATTTTGCACAAGGAGTTTACGTTGTGGTGTTGAGAAGCGCCAATGGTGATGTAGTTCGAAAACAGAAAGTACTGATAGAGTAATGTTGTTAAAATTCACACTCCAACCATGATTTTACCAATGGCCATCAGCATTTTTTGCATTTCCACTTTGATTTGAATTTCAAAATGTAAATAATTTTCTTGGCTGATTTCATTTTCTAAGGCAGCGTTTTTTAGAAATGTCATAAGCGAATTGGAACGATGGTACGCCTCTTCAATTTCGTGTAAAACCTGAAGTTTCTTGTGCGATTGTTTACCTTTACACTGATATAAATACAAGGCTGTTCTCGTTATTTCCTCTTTTACTTTTTGACTAATGGTGTTTTCCCAGCGTTTTTGGCTTGCTTGGAACGCTATTTTCCCAAAATCTTGAGCTAGCCTCGAAACGATGGGTTCTTGAACTTGGGGTTCAGAAATTAAAAATTCGAATTCGTTTAAGCGATTCGTCTCTTCATTTGGAAATAAAATTTCATCGTTTAATACTTCTTTTATACTTCTCATTGTCTGTTAATTAATGGATCAAATTTCTATGCCATCATCGCATTTATTCGTCAATTAGCCGTGTATAAACGCGTTTATTCGTTTTATTTCGTATCTTTGCGGCTGTTATATCGTTCTGATGATTTCGCGTCGTTTAGTGAGAATTAAAACCCTTCAGACTCTGTATTCCTGGAATCAGAGTGAAGAAACTGATTTATCCGTATTCTCAAAGGAGCTGTACTCCCGTATTCAAGAAGTACACGATTTTTATTTGTTCTTATTGGACTTTCCTTACCAACTGCAACAATTTGCCCTCGATAAACAAGAGGTTGAAAAGAACAAATACTATCCCGACAAATCCAAAATAGAACACTACTCTCTTCTGAATAATTCCCCCTTAATTGGTAAAATTCACCAAGCTTTGCTCGCGCATGATGAATACACCACTTTCGATTGGTCGGCGTTGAATGGCCAAATGGATGGTTTTTATACCACCTTGAAATCTTGGGAATTTACCACCGACTATTCCTTCTTTTTGGAGCCCAATTTGCAACAACAAAAAGAATTTATCGATCAATTATTCTATGCCTTTATTGAAACCAATGAAGAATTTAACAATGCATTAGAGGAGGTGAATCCATCTTGGTATGATGATATGCCTTTCGCTTTTCGCGAAATTCAAAGAATATCCAGCGTAGATGGAGATCGTGTGAAAATCAATATTGCCCCATCCATTCAACCAAAAGACGAAGAAGTTTTGATGGGCGCTCAGCTGCTTTCCAAAACCATTAACAATAGTAAATCGTATGAGGAATTAATCGGTACCGTTACAGAAAACTGGGATCCTTCTAGAATTGCTGTAATGGATTTACTGATTTTGAAATTAACCTTAACTGAGTTTTTACATTTTCCAGATGTTCCTTTGAAAGTTACGATCAACGAGTATTTGGAAATTACCAAGAACTACTCAACGCCCAATAGTTCAAAGTTCGTAAATGGAATTATGGACAAATTGAGAATTGATTTAGAAGGCAAATGCGAAATTAAAAAGTCAGCAAGAGGCTTGAAATAATTACTTCTTGCGAAAACTGCAAATTTTCCCAACGGAGATTAATATCTATTCATGAATTATCTCTAACTATTTCTTGTGAATCACCTAAATTCGAAGAAATTTCAAAATAAAATTATCAGAAAGTATGAACAAAAACCACGTTTTGATTCAAAGTAAATTCAGCTTTTTCGCTGCGGTTGCCTTTGCGTTTACTCTACTTGGAACCTCTTGTACCTCTACTGAAAATAGAGATATGGACGCTTCTGAAATTGAGGCCTCAAATCCAGAAAACCCCAATAAAGGCCCAAAAGGGCAGTTTCAATTCGTTGATACTGCTTTCAACTTCGGTCAAATAAATGATGGTGATGTGGTTGAACATACCTTCCGCTTTAAAAATATTGGGAAAGGTCCAATGTCGATTGTCAAAGTTGAAGCTTCTTGCGGTTGTACAACACCCAACTGGACAAGAGAGGTGATTCCTCCTGGTGGTGAGGGAAGTATTACGGCTACTTTTGATAGCAATGGTAAAGGCGGACCCGATAATCCGTTGGTGGAGAAAAGTATATCCGTAGATTTTGACAATACCGATCGCGGTTTTATTGTTTTGGTATTTAAAGCAAATATCCTAGCTAAAAACGCCGATGCTGACCAACACAATGGACATTAATTTCCTTGATACCATCCCCTAAACGAACCATCTCTAAAAAAATTTAAATCAATTAAAACTAAATAAATACCAATGACACTATTACAAGCAGCAGGAAATCAAGGCATGAATCCATTCGTTTTGATGTTAATCATGGCCGTGTTTTTCTTTTTTATGATTTGGCCTCAAATGCGTCGCCAAAAGAAAGCAAAGAATTTTACAGCAGGTTTAGCAAAGGGCGATCATGTAGTTACAACTGGAGGCATCCATGGTAAAATTTCTCAAATCCAAGAAAAACATATGATTATTGATTTGGAAGAAGGAAAAATGAAAATTGATCCTACTGGAATTTCTATGGAAATGACTCAAGCAGCATATCCTGCCGAAAACAAAACCGAAACTAAAAAGTAATACCACATTACATGCTGAAAGTGGGTATAACTGGCGGAATTGGAAGCGGAAAAACAACCGTTTGCGAAATATTCAAACAGCTGGGAATACCCATTTTTAACGCCGACCAACAGGCAAAACTTCTCTATTCTGAAAATGAATCATTGCGCAATACGCTCATTCAAGAATTTGGTGCTGAAACATACTTAAACGAAAACCAAACCAACCTTCCTTACCAAATTAATGTGCCTTTTTTCAAAGCACTATTGGCATCCCCCGAAAAAAGAGAAAAACTGAATAGTATTGTTCATCCATTTGTATTTCAACAGTTTGAAAATTGGGTGAAGCAACAAAACGCTCCCTATGTAATTAAAGAAGCAGCCATCCTTTTCGAAAGTGGTGCTGATAAAACCGTGGATCAGGTAATTGGTGTTATCGCACCAGTAGAGTTGCGAATTCAACGCGTTCTAAATCGCGATCCTCAGCGCACTAAAGAAGAAGTGTTAAAAATTATGGATGCGCAATTGAGCAATGTCGAACTTGAAAAACGTTCAGATTTCACCATTTTTAACAATGGTGAAAAGTCGCTCATACATCAAGTACGCGATTTACACCAAGTATTGATCAACAAAAGCCGACATTTCTAAAGCCAATTCCTTGGCTTTTAATCCTGCTGTTTCTGCATATTGTTCTGTTGAATCAGCATAGATAATGCCTCTTGAACTATTTACCAACAATCCCAACTCAGAGTTTGCAGATGCATGAGTAATATCGCTTAAACTTCCCCCTTGAGCTCCAACTCCTGGTACCAATAAGAACGTTTCGGGAATCAAACTACGAATGTGTTTTACCGCTTCAGCACGAGTCGCACCAACCACAAACATCAAATTGTCTGGATTTCCCCATTTGCTCACTTGTTCAATTACTCGTTCGTATAGTTTCTTGTCCTCTTCAACCTGTGATAATTGGAAGTCTTTATGACCATCGTTGCTAGTTAACGCCAAACAGATTACGAATTTATCTTTGAACTCCAAAAATGGACGTAAACTATCCTCGCCCATGTAAGGAGAAACCGTAATTGCATCAAAACTCATGGCATCGAAAAAGGCACGCGCATACATGGTTGACGTGTTTCCAATGTCGCCACGCTTCGCATCGGCAATTTTAAACGTTTCTTGCGGAAGAGCTTTTAGTGTTTCATTCATGATTTCCCAACCCTCTACGCCATATTGCTCATAAAAAGCAGTATTGATTTTGTAGGCAACACTATATGGAGCTGTGCTGTCTATAATTTCGCGGTTAAAGGTCAACATACCCGATCCGTTTTTGGACAAATGATGGGGCAATTTTCCGATTTCTGTATCCAAACCAGTGCATAAATAGCTCTTCTTGGATCGTATTTGTTGGATTATGTCAGCTTTTTTCACGTGTCCTGCAAAATAACACATTCCTTTTCGGATTTAATTACATTTGTATAGTGCGGATTTTAATCATTTTACTCGGTTTGTTCATTTTTCCATTGAATGCTCAGTTCGTTCAAGTTGGAGATGGTAGTTATTTGGGCACTTTTGCTGGTCCCATGAGAACCTCAGGAAACAATAAAACGTTTCAATCAAAATATGCATATATATACCCAAAAACTGTTTTGGGTAATCTACGCAATGGCGATACCATTTCTTCTCTTGAGTTTATGCGTTCCGATGGCGATACTTTGAGCCGAAGTAGAATGCGAATCTGGTTAACCAATACCAGTCGATCTGTACTCGGAGCCACCAGTATTCAATTTAGTCAAGAAACAGCTTCCGCAACATTAGTTCACGACGATAATCCGCAAAAACACATCGGACGTGACGAAAAATTCTACCGTTTGCCCTTTATTAAACCCTTTGTTTACGACTCTCTTGCTGGAGAAAATTTGTTGCTTTTGGTCTTTTTTGAACAAAAAGATACATTCAAAACAGGAGTTTCTTTCTATTTCGAGGGAAGTGCTACGGTAAATGGTTATGGCTCTCAACAAACCCACTTTTCCTCTGGAGTTTGGGCCTCTGATACCCTTAATAACATCACCGAATATCACCCTACTACCATTTTTAACTTCCCCCGAAAAGATATTGATATTTTAGTGAGAGGAACATACACCTTGGGGAAAATTCCCCTCCCGTTGGGGAATCCAGATAGCGTGAAAACCTTTGTCAGAAATGTCGGAAAAAAAGACGTATCTGCCCTAAAAATGTACACGTACACCAAAGGTTTTAACAAGCAGAAAGATAGTTTCTACATTTCATTGCCAGCGGGCAAAGAGAAGTTTTTTGAAGTGCCGTCTTTGCTGCCATCACAAAAAGGTTTGGATACCGTTTTTGTTGAGTCTTCCGATAAGGCATTGGGCAATAACATTGCTTTTTCATATCGTTTGGGAAATGAAAATATGTACAGTTACCGAGATGTTACACTAACTCCTGCTCCCGGTGGAATTGGTTTTAATGGTGCTCAAGGTGATTTTGTGGCCCGTTTTCAAAGCAATAAATCAAAATATATCAATCAAATATCTGTCGCTTTTGGAGCTAGTGGAAGACTCTTTCGTGTGGGAATTTGGTCCTACGATAGTTTGAAGGCACGCCCCGGTAAACTGATTTATCAAAGTGATTCTCTAAAATCGGTTTCGGGTACCTACATTTTAGATCTCAAAACACCGGTAAAAGTGGAAGGATCTTTCTTTGTTGGAGTTCGACAATTGGATTTGAATAACGTGGCCTTCGGTTATCAAATGGAGCAACCCGTTCGTCCTCAAACGTTCTTTTACGCTTCGCCCTTAGGCGATACCAATTGGGTAGATTTTCATCCAAACGCCCCGTATAAATTTATTATTGAACCTAGACTTCAAGCTGATTACGACTATCGTGCCGTTTCTGCAAAACTGCCCAAAGACACCTTTGATATCTTGAGTAAAGATACCGTTGCACCCATTGTTTCTGTCAAAAATGTTGGAGCACTGACCTCCTTGGATAGCATAGAAATCACTTGTGAAATCAGAGGTTTGAATGTTCTTCATTACAAGAAGACCCTAAAAGATACTCTGTCTGCTGGATTGACTCGACAATACACCTTGCCGAAAGAATTTATTCCTAAAGAGTTTGGCGAGCATCGGTTGTTGTTTTACGTGAAACACAAGTCAGATAAAATTAACGACAACGATACATTCCGCTCGTTGTTTTACGTGGGTGTTACCAAGGATGTGCAAGTAAAAACGGTGTATTCTCCTACATCTAACAGTTTGTATATCTACAAGGTAGATACCATGCAGCCCCTGATTGAAATTATAAATCTGGGGTATGACAATACACCTAGTTTTGATGCCTATTGTCAAATAATTAAGAATAAAAAGGTTCTTTATTCTTCTCGAATAAGCCAGAGTTTACCCCGTTTTCAAACCAAATTATTGGTTTTTCCAACGTATAAATGTGAAGATACGGGTAAATTAACCGTGCTCTTGTTTACTCGAATGACGGGAGATCGAAATCCATCAAACGATACCCAAGTTCGTTACATTATTGTTTATAAGAAAACGGATTTTGTGGCTGATTCGATTTTGTCGCCAGCCTTGAATCAATCATATACCCAAGGCACCACACATACCTTCAAAGCCCGAATAGTAAACGATGGCGTTTTGCAACTTGGCAAGCCAAGGGTGGTGGTGAAGGTCTTTGGGCCCACGGGTTCTAAAATTTATGAGGACAGTACGTCGAGAGATATCGATGGAAACTCGTCTATCATCACTACCATGCCAAGAACATTAAAAACAACAGCCAAAGGCAAATACCGTGTTTGGCTTGGGTCGAACACATCACACGATATTTATCCAGAAAACGATAGTCTTGCTGGTGAGTTTTTTGTAGGATATCCAGTGGATTTCTACTTAGACAAGGTGAGCTTAGCAGATACGCTCACCAATACCAGCAATGGTTATTCCTTTGGATTTAATGCGGGTAGTCGCGGCTATGAAAGTACTCAAAACAAGGTGGATGTTCGCTGCGAAATCTCCAGAAAAGGAACCATTTGGCATTCTGAAGATATTTCAATTACCCTGGATACCTCCAGTTATAAGACTTTCGCGTTTTTGAAGAAATTTAAGCCCCTGTTTACAGGTGAATACGAATTGAAAGCATTTGTTAAGCATCCTAACGATGTGCTGAGGGCCAACGATACATTCACTAAGAAAATCTGGGTTTTAGTAGGTAAAGACGCCTTAATTACCGATGTTCAGAGCATTGCGGATTCGGAAATTAAATACCAACCCACCCGTCTGGACACGTTGAGATTGACCGTTCAAAATCAGGGAGTTGACAACATGACCAAAGTGCAGGTGTTTGCCAAAATCTTTAGAAAAGGACAGTCCATATACGAAAACTTTACCTCGGTTGACTTAACATCTTCGGAGCAGAAAATAGTGGAATTCCTTCCTTCTTTGGGAAGTTTAGACACGGCCACCTACAAAATAGTAACTTATACCTCTTCATTGGAGGATCAGAATATTTTCAATGATTCCTTGGTTCGTGTTTTTTATGTGAGAAGAGCGTCGGATTTAAGATTAATCATGCTCGACTCTCCTTCAGTAAATGAACAGTATAAAACCAGTTTGTCGATGCGCCCAAGAGTGTTGTTAATGAATACCGGACAGGATTCCACAATTAGAAATATCAAAATGGATCTTAAAATCCGTCTTCAAGGCAATTCCACGCCGGTATATGAAACCCAAATGACGTTGAATGAGCTGTTGCCACAACAAGATGCCACGGTTTTTGCAATGCAAGATTTTACCCCGACGGTGCAGGGTGCTTATGATTTTGAGGTTTATGCTGTGAATAATTCGGATTTGTGGCCTTCGAACGATACTCTCAAGGGAAGCTTCAATGTTACGGTAAACGCAATTTCCGACTTGAAAAACGTAATTAATTACTTGGTTTATCCCAATCCGGTGAAAAATGGTATGTTGGTTTTGAAAGCAGATGTTCAACTTTCGGATGTGGTAATTACCGATGTTTTGGGTCGTAATTTGGCTTTTTCGGTGAATGGTTTTGATTGTTTCGGGGGATGTGAAATCGGTAGCGATACTAAAACTCCATCACGAAATAATGATGTGATTAATTCAAATCAATCTTCGTTCTGGATGAAAGCAATTCGCCCCAACCATGAGATGAAAATTAAAATTCATAGCATCGAAAAATCGGGTGTTGTATATTTGAAGTTGATTTCGGAAAATGGCAGTGTAACGGTGCCATTAATTCTTGAAATGAACTAATTCAAATATGAAAGCAAACCTAATAATTGCTATTGCAGCCGGTTCTATTTTGGCTTCTTGTGGAAGCATTAAACCCGAACCACCATCTAACATGAATCAAACTTTGGCAATCAAAGAATTGCCTGTAGTTACCTCAAATTTGGATATCCCCATTGAGGTAAATATGGTTCCTTTTATCAACTTAGCAGATTCCAAAGTAGATAAATCGTTTAAAGGCTCTGATAAACCCTGCGAAGGTTTACGATACGAATACAAACTCGATCGTGCACCTTTTAGATACCAAGGTTTGGGCGTTGGTAAGATCGGTTTAGGCTTGGATTTGAAATATGCGGCAAAAGGCGAGTACTGTGCTGCGTGTATGGGCGGTTCTTGCGCTGTTCCTGCTCCTGGATTTGATATCGGTTACTCTGACGCTATGAAACGGGTAAAAGTGGAAATACAGAGCAATTTGAAGATTAAAAACGACTATAAGATCCAAAGTCAAACAGAAATCAAAGAAATTAAACCTCTTGATCCTGTAAAAGTGATTTTTGGTTATGATGTTACCGATTTGCTTTTAAAACAAGCACAACCTTTCATCAAAGATGCTATGAAGTCGGTAGATCAGGAAATTGGAAAGCTAGACTTAAAGCCCTACATCAAACCGGCATTCGATGAGTTGCAAAAAGAAATCTATATTGATCAAGTAGGTTATTTGTCTTTACAACCGAAAGAACTTGCGGTAAGTGATCTCAATTTTGATAAAAACATATTGAAATTCAGCGTAGGTATAAAAGCGACACCAGCAATTAAATCGACTAGTTGGGGAAATGCAATTAAGCCAATGCCTAATTTATCTCCGTACAAACCATCGGGTGGCTTTGAGGTAGTTACCGATTTGAAAATGGATTTTGATTCACTTTCCAAGCAAGTAATGTCTATGGTAAAAGGCCAAAAGTTTGAAGCCGGTAAGAACTTTATTTTCGTAGATGATCTGAAGCTTTTCGCTGCACAAGAACGTTTGGGCGTTGAAGTGAAATTCTCAGGAAGCAAAAAAGGAATCATTTTTCTTACGGGTAAACCTGTTTTTGATTCTGAAAAGAATGTTGTTCATGTCGAAGATTTACAATTTGATTTATCTACTAAAAACATTCTTTTAAAGTCAGCAAAATGGTTGCTAAACGAAACCATTCGTAAGAAAATGCAGGATGCTATGACTATGGATTTGACTCCTCAAATTAACGATGCTAAGAAAGCCATGAATGCATCATTGAATCAACAAATGAGCAATGGAGTTTCATTAAAAGGAAATCTAAATACATTAAAAGTTACAGATATTCAGATTTTGCAGAAAGAGCTCTTCGTGAGAGCTCAGCTTAAAGGCAAAATGTCGGTTTCAATGAAGTAAAATTTAAGGCAGAAGTAAATGAAATTACTTCTACGCAATATCAAACAAAAAGGGCAGCTAAATAAGCTGCCCTTTTTTATGAAAAACGGATATCAATCCGAGAATTAACCAATTTTAGCAATCAAATCAGCAACACGTGCGCTGTATCCGGTTTCGTTATCGTACCATCCTACAACTTTCGCTGTGTTTCCAATTACTTGGGTCAAATCAGCATCAAAAATACAGCTGTGTGTATTTCCAATGATATCGATGCTTACGATTGGATCTGTGCAGTATTCCAACACACCTTTCATTGCACCTTCTGCAGCAGCTTTCATTGCAGCATTGATTTCTTCAACGGTTGCAGGCTTCTTCAAGTTTACAGTGAAGTCAGTAACTGAACCATCTGGAATTGGAACACGCATAGCGTTACCATTCAACTTACCTTTCAAATGTGGTAATACCAATCCTACGGCTTTAGCAGCGCCGGTTGAAGTAGGAACAATGCTATATGCAGCAGCACGAGCACGACGCAAATCCTTGTGAGGAGCATCTTGCAAGTTTTGGTCAGCAGTATAAGCGTGAATGGTAGTCATAAATCCATCTTCTACTCCAAACATATCGTCCAATACTTTTACCATTGGAGCTAAGCAGTTTGTAGTACAAGAAGCGTTACTTAAAATCTTCTCAGAACCATCCAAGATTGAATCGTTAACACCCAATACCACAGTTTTGATATCGCCAGTTGCAGGAGCAGAAATAACTACTTTTTTTGCACCAGCTGTGATGTGCATAGAAGCTTTTTCATCTGAAGTGAAGATACCAGTACTTTCCAATACTACATCTACACCCATTTCACCCCAAGGCAATTGTTTAGGATCTCTTTCAGCTAAAGCACGAATGGCTTTACCGTTTACATACAAATTGTTGTCGTCAGAAGTGACAGTTCCGTTGAACTTACCGTGAACTGAATCGTACTTTAACAAGTGTGCAAGAGTTGCATTGTCTGTTAAATCATTGATTGCAACTACTTCTACACCGGGTTTTTGCAACAAGAATTTGAATGCATGGCGCCCGATACGACCAAATCCGTTAATGGCTACTTTCATGTTATTTAAACTATTTAGTAATTGTGTTTTGCAAAAATACAATGAAATTCTTTAACCTCTTGGTTTTAAAGGTCTAATTTCAAGATTTACATTGTGAAAATTCTTTGGCGACTTCAAAGCGAACAGAATTTGAGCGGCCACATCTTGTGGCATCAACATGTTATCATGCGCTTTGATATTGTCTGAATGTCTGAAAAAATCGGTTTTTACGGATCCTGGGTAAACACAAGTTACTTTCACTCCAAAGTCGCGTACTTCTTTATAAAGCGCATCGCTAAAACCTCTAACGGCAAATTTTGTTGCGCAATATCCGCTCACCTGAGGATAACCTTCTAATCCCGCAATTGAAGCAATATTGATGATATGTGCTTCACCCGATTTTTTCATGGAGGGTAAAGCTAATTTAGTTGCATAAAATAAACCCGTAACATTGGTGTTCATCATGGCATGCCATTGTTCAAGCGGTAAATCTTCACAGAAACCAAAATAACCCAAACCCGCATTGTTTATTAATATATCTACTTGTCCGTGTTTTTCAAGCACCTGATTAAACGCTTTTTCCAAATCTTCGAAAACCTGAACGTCTGCATGTAAACAGGTGTAGTTTTCGTGTTTAGTGCTGCATCCACTTCGACACAAGCCATACACGATTGCTCCTTCTGCCAATAATTGATTTACACATTCCAAACCGATACCCTTGTTGGCACCAGTTACTACTGCGATTTTATTTTTTAATTCCATGATATTTTTGGCTGTTTTTATTCGATTTTTTGTCTTTAATAAATTGACTTTAAAACTATTAATGATTTCGTTAAGTCTAATATAGTTTCGAACCAATTGTTTTTTGAACAAAATCCAACAGTTTTGTGGTTGACTCTGGTTTTGATTCCCAATCAAAATTAAACACCCCTAAGCCTGTTTTGTTTGAATTGTTTTGTGAATGGCTATAAGTTTTATCGTAATAAACCAACACAATTTCAATCCAATGTTTGAAATCACCGTTATCTAGTGCCTCGATTGCGGCATTCGCATGTTGACCCCCAAGTTTTTTTCTTAATCTTTCCGTTCGGGATTTTAGCAGTTCCACGTCGAAATGAGCATATTCAGATAAAAGTCGTTGGATTCGCTGTTCAACTCCCACTTCAATTTTTAAGACTTTGGCTGCTTCCATTTTATCCCAAACACCTTGAGGCACGAAGCAATTTCCGATGCTTCGACTTTCACTTTCTACGAAAACCGGCTGCTTTTCGTTCATTTCAGATAAAATCCACCCCATTTTGTTTTCGAACTCCTCGGTGCTCGGTTGTGATAATTGTCCTAAAGCACCATAAGCACTGCCTTTATGATTGGCCAAACCTTCCAAATCCAACACTTGAAAGCCATTATCCCTGAGAACATGCAAAATTTCTGTTTTGCCGGAACCTGTATTTCCCGAAACTGAAATAAACTCAAACGGTCGATCAAATTGTTCTTGGATCCACTTTCTATAGGCTTTATAGCCTCCTTCAAGTCTAAAAACAGTCCGTCCACTCCATTGCATCAAAGTCGAAGATATTCCACTTCTTAAACCTCCTCTCCAACAGTAAAACAGTAAAGGTTTACCTGTCTCCTCCGAAAGTTCTAAATAACGAGTGTAAAGTTTGTGCATTTTGGGGCCCACCAACTCCAAACCTTGGTGAACGGCATCTTCTCGACCTCTGTTTTTATAGGTCGTTCCAATTTTTTGACGCTCAATATTGTCGAGCAAAGGTATATTCACCGCATTCGGTATATGCCCTTTCTCAAACTCGCGTTCGCTACGGGCATCAATGAGTGTATATTGTTGAAGTTCTGAAATTAACCGCTCAATATGAATTGTCCTTAGGGACATATTAACCGATAATTTCTAATACCGAACGATAGGCGATTACTTTTTCACCATATCGCTCCCAGGTTTTCGCCATCAAACCAGGACCAAATTCTGCACGGTATCTCTCCAGCGTTTTTTCTGAATCACACGTGTATTGGATGGCATAATTCACTCCTTGGTCGTCGCTATCTTGGTTTAATAATCGAAGAATTTTGTATTCTACAAAACAACCAGTAGCCATAACTTCCGGAATATGAACGGTTTTCATCCAATTCAACCATTCTTCGGCCATTGGTTTTTCTACATTACATGTAACGTTGTATAATATCATGTTTGCTGTGTTTTTATATCAGAAGCATCAAAAGTGCTCGCTGATATTTTTTTGATACAACCGTTTTGAAGCCAATTAAATAGCGCTAACGCGAATCTTATATTGCTCCATGATCAAATTCGCTAACAACTTTTTACTTGCGTTGTCTGCTGTTTCATGAGCCTCTGCTTCGCTAGCAGCTTCGATTTCCATGGTGATAAATCTACCTACGCAAACTTCGTTTACATTGTTTAAACCAATTGAAGGCATGCTGTGGGTAACGGCTTTTCCTTGAGGATCTAATAATCCCTTTTTAGGTAAAATTTCAATTTCAGCTAAGAATTTCACAACACAAAAATACTCTAAATTAGCCGTTTGAGCGTAAATTAGCGAAAATTTATGCTGAGAATACGTGGTTTTTATTTTTGGGGGACGATGATCGCGTTGTTATTCGCGTGTCAGAACGATGTTCCCAAGTCTGCTCAAAACAATCAAACGGTTGCAGATACAACCCCTGTTCAGGTTGAAGGACATGTGGAAGCAGCCTCTAACTTCATGATGAAAGAGGTTGATAGAAAACAACTTGATGTACTAGGAAAGTACTACGAAACAACCCCTGAATCTGTAAGAACGCTGTTTATTGGAACAGCCAATGCACTAACCGAATTTATCGAAAAGAATCAACTCATTATGGAAGGGTCCGTGTTAACCATCTACTCAGAGGTTCCATCCCCCGAAAAGAAACAAAAAATATTCGTGGGCATTCCGGTGAATAAGAAACTGAAATCGAAGGATTGGGAATACTTAATCATTCCCGAAGGTAGGTACCATAAAGCTACCACCAATGTTGAGATTGGTGCCACAATTCCTCTTTGGAAAACCGTTACAGATAATTTGAAATCAGCCGGATATTCAATAAAAACGCCTATTTATGAGTATCCATCGGATGGAAGAAACTTTGAAATGACTACCACGGTTTCGCAAGTGAATTTGTTAATTCCTGTTTCTAAATAACATAACATGTGATACCCTAGCCTGAAACTTTTTATTACAAAATTGCATGAACCCCATGATTATTCCACCGTATTTAAATGAAGGAGACACGATTGCGGTAGTTTCTCCTGCTCGTTTCATGGACATGGAACAATTGCATCACTTTGAAGTTTGGGCCAACAAAAACAAATGGGAAGTGGTTTTGGCGCCGAATCTGGGTAAGCGGTTTCATCAATTTGGGGGAACCGAAGAAGAGCGCATTTCAGATATCCAGTGGGCTCTTGAAAATCCAGATATAAAAGCGGTTTTTTCAGCTCGAGGCGGATATGGTACTTTGCGATTATATCATGAATTGAATCAATTGAACTTTCAAAAACATCCCAAATGGTGGGTGGGTTTTTCTGATTTAACGGTATTTCACGCCGTGTTAAATAATCAAAATTTGGCCAGTATTCACGGACCAATGGTTATGCAATTCACGCAAAAACATAAATTCATACTCGATAATCAGATGAGTTTAGAGGCATCGCTGAAAGGAAGTGCGCAGGTTTTTCCGTATGAATTTGCAGGCGGTTTATCATTTGACGGACCACTTTGGGGAGGGAATTTATCCATTATTTTTACCCTTCTTGCTGCTGGACAGTTGCCTGATTTAACAGGTAAAGTTTTGTTTATTGAGGATATCGATGAGTACGTTTATCACATAGATAGAATGATGCGAGCCCTTGAGATTGCTGGTGTTTTTCAAGGTGTTTCTGGTCTGATCGTGGGTTCTATGACCGATATGAAAGATCACGATATTCCCTTCGGTTGGAATGCACATGAAATTATTCGGGATGTGTTAATTAACTATGATTTTCCGATTGTTTGGGGTGTTCCTTGTGGGCATGATCAAAAGAATTTTTCTTTAAAGTTGGGGATGAGTATTAAATTTGACGGACAAACACTTACTCAGCCTTGATTTCAAGTAAAACCTATATCGCTTTAACGAAATTCGCTATTGTTGGCGGACTATCGTTCTTTGTGGATTTTTTTATATACTATTCTACAAGTCAATTTTTACCCACTTTTATTGCCAAAAGTTTAGCCATAATCGTTGCTACTTTGGTCAATTATCAAATGAATAAACGGTGGACATGGAAGCAAAGCGATAAAAGCAAGAAGCGTTTCGCGAAGTATTTGTTACTTTATTTAATCAGTGGTTTGACCAATGTTTCGAGCAACGAATTGCTTCTAATGTGGATACCTGATTATGAATTTACCTTGAATCTTTGGGATGCTCATGGTAGAGTAACGGCTGAAACTATAGCCAATTTACCCAATAGAGGCTTGGAAATGAAGAACCTGATTTTCATGTCGATACCCGTAAAATTTGATAAATTAATCGCGGTTTTAGGCGCCACTGGGGTGGGGATGGTGATGAACTTTTTGGGACAAAAGTTATGGGTCTTTACCGAAAAACGGAAGTAATTGTTTCGAACCCGTTTGCAATGTGTTAACTTTGTTGCTTAAGAGTACAATTTACAATTAAATTAATTTTATAAAAACGTTGAGTTATGGCTTGTTCATCATGTGGAACAAAATCCGGTGGAAGTTGCTCACCTTCAGGGTGTAAAAGCAATGGAAATTGTGGAACAGGCGGCTGCAACGCGCTGAATGTATACGATTGGTTCAAAGATATGGAACTACCCGAAGGGTTTAAACCTTTCGATATTGTTGAGGTGCGTTTTAAAGGAAGTCGCAAAGAATTTTTTAGAAATACCCAAGGAATTAACCTTTTCACAGGCGATTACGTGGTGGTTGATAGCAGTATTGGATTTGATATTGGTACCGTTTCGGCAACCGGTGAAATTGTTCGCTTACAGCTAAAAAAGTATCGAGTACGCGAAGATTCTGACGAACTTCCTTCCATTCAACGTGTAGCCACTGAAAAGGATATGGAGAAATATCATCAGTGCAAAGAACGCGAAGATGATATGTTAGAACGCGCTAGAACCATTGCTTTTAGTCTAAATCTTGCCATGAAAATCTCCGATATCGAACTTCAGGGAGACGGTAGAAAAGTGATTTTCTTTTACACCGCTGAATCTCGTGTCGATTTCCGTGAACTAATCAAAAAGTATGCAGAAGAGTTTCGTGTGAAAATCGAAATGCGCCATATTAGCTATCGCGAGGAAGCGTCTCGTCTTGGGGGAATTGGGGTTTGTGGTAGAGAATTGTGTTGCTCTACGTGGCTAACCGATTACAAGCAAGTTAATACCGGTGCTGCACGTGTACAAAACCTATCCATTAATATGGAAAAATTGGCTGGTCAATGCGGACGTTTAAAATGCTGTCTAAACTTTGAGTTGGACATGTATATGGAAGCTGTTGATTCCTTCCCAAAAGCCAAAATTGTAAAATTGGATACCGTGGGTGGTACAGCTTTTGCCCGTAAAACTGACATTCTTAAAAAATTGATTTGGTTCTCCTACGACGATAGTCAAACTTGGGTTCCTCTTCCTGTTGATACTGTAAACGAATTGATGGATCAAAATAAAGAAGGCAAACAAGTCGCGAACTTGACTGATTTGGCTCCCGCTAATGCGATCCTTGAAAAAACAATTCAAGAACAACAAAACGACTTTATTGACAACTCTGAGTTACTAAAAGATAACGAGTTTAAAGATCTAGGTAGAAATAATTCTAGAGGAAACAACAGAAACTCCGGTCAGAGAAACAGTAATCAAGGTCAAAATAGAGGGAACAATCAAGGTTCTGGACAAAATCGCAATAGAAATCCAAGAAATGATCGCGGTGACCGTCCCGCTGGTGACCGAAATGACCGAAATGGAGAACGTACTGAGCGTAACGACAAAGGACCTCGCAACTTCGATCGCAACAATCAACGCCCACGTAACTTCGAACCCAGGAATAAAGAAGCCAATTCTGGCGATGCGAACACAGAGTCTAAAGGTACTGGTGTAGCAGATGTAAATTCGACGAATACTGGGACAGATAACAAGCAAAACATACCCAATAATCGCAGAAATAACAACCGTAGATTCGATAAAAATCGCCGTGGCAACAACCCAAATAGCGAGCAACAAAAAGGGCCAAACAATGAAGCTGGCCCTAAAAATGAATCGTAATAGGTTGGGTTATTTGCTCTTCTTTTGATTAGAAGGCTTTGTTTTTTCGCGCTTCTCTTTTTTAGCACGTTTCTCTTTCATCTCTTTCTTTTCCTGCTTTTCTTCCATCATTTCTTTGGCTTTTTCCTGTTGTTCAGGAGTTAGAATTGCTTTTAACGCCGCTTTGTGCTGTTCGCGGTTTAAAGCACGAGCTTCCTTTGTGGTATCTTTAAGTTCCTTGTTTTTTGTTACAAACTCAAGGTTCGCCTGATGAATTTTAGCGGTTTGTTCTTCTGTTAAATTCAACTCCTCTTTCATTTTTGCCGTCATTTTATCGGCTTTTTCTTGAGGCGTTGCTTCTTTCCCTTTTCCAGGATTTTGTTTGCCATTCTGAGCGACTGCCATACCAGCAATCATAAAACTCAATGTTAAAAATAATGTTCTCATGGTTTAAATACTTTATGGTTTACATACAAAATACATGCCATCAAGTTAAATTGAATGCCACAAAATGTATGCTATAATAATTTGACTAAGCTAAAAGGGACGCGTTTAATCATCCCCCAAAAGGAAACGACGAATCAAGTAGAAAAGCCGATTAGCGACTCAAATACATGCTCTTCATTTTGTAAAGATCGCGGAAAGCAGGTTCTTTCAAGTCTTTGATAAATACTATTGCTTCGCCGGTTGATTTCATTTCAGGTCCCAATTCACGATTTACATTCGGGAATTTGTCGAAACTGAATACCGGTTGCTTGATTGCCCAACCGCTAGGACGTTCTTTAAAAGTAAAGTCCTTAAGTTTGTTCACTCCGAGCATAACCTTCATAGCAATGTTCACATAAGGAATATCGTATGCTTTACAAATGAACGGTACAGTACGAGATGCGCGTGGGTTTGCCTCAATAACGTATACTTTCTCGTCTTTAATGGCAAACTGAATGTTTAACAAGCCTTTCACATTTAAAGCGCGAGCAATTTTTGCTGTATACTCTTCAATTTGAGAGATTACATTCGGACTCAAATTGAAAGGAGGTAGAACTGCCGAAGAATCACCACTGTGAATACCTGCGGGCTCGATATGTTCCATTATACCAATTATATGGACATCGTCACCATCGCAAATACAATCGGATTCAGCTTCTTCCGCTCTGTCTAAGAAATGGTCAATCAACACACGATTTCCGGGCAAATCTCCCAATAATTTCACAACAGCTGTTTCCAGGTCTTCGTCGTTTATAACGATAACCATACCTTGTCCACCTAGAACATAACTCGGTCTAACCAATACTGGATAACCGACTTGATTAGCAATTGTGATGGCTTCATCAGCATTTAGGGCAACTCCGTATTTTGGATATGGGATATCCAATTCAGCCAACAGATCACTGAATCGACCGCGGTCTTCAGCGATATCCATGTCGTTGTAAGTAGTTCCGATTATCTTAATGCCTTTCTCGTGTAGTTTTTCAGCCAATTTCAAGGCCGTTTGACCTCCTAATTGAACTACCACACCTTCAGGTTTTTCGTATTCAATTAGTTCAATTAAATGCTCCCAATAAACAGGCTCAAAATACAGTTTATCGGCCATGTCGAAGTCTGTACTTACCGTTTCAGGATTGCAATTCACCATGATGGCCTCGAATCCTGATTCGCGAGCAGCTAAAATTCCGTGAACGCAACTATAATCGAACTCAATACCTTGTCCAATTCTATTGGGACCACTTCCCAAAACGATGATTTTCTTTTTATCGGAAATTTTGGATTCGTTTTCTTGCTCAAACGTTGAGTAGTAGTAGTTTGTTGGACTAGGGAATTCAGCACTGCACGTATCTACCATCTTGTAAGTACGAGTAATACCTGTTTGTTTACGTTTGTTGTAAACATCCTCAGCAGTAGTATTTCCGCCCATCAACCAAGCAATTTGCTCGTCGGAGAATCCCTTTTCTTTGGAGGATTTTAATAAAACTTCTGGAATATTATCGACGTTGTAGCGACGAATCTCATTTTCAACCTTAACCAAATCATTGATTTGCTCTAAGAACCAACGATCAATACGGGTAATTTTTTGAATGGATGTAATTGGCACTCCCAACGCAATTGCATCGTGAATTTGGAACAAGCGATTCCATGAAGCGTGCTCGAGACCTTCAATTAATTCTTCTAAATTGCGACTACCTTTTCCATCAGCTCCAATTCCGTGACGACCAATTTCCAAACTCTGACAAGCCTTTTGAAGAGCCTCTTGAAAGCTACGTCCAATGGCCATAACTTCACCCACACTCTTCATTTGAAGCCCCAACGTTTTATCTGATCCAGGGAATTTATCGAAGTTCCAGCGAGGAACTTTTACAATTACATAGTCGATAGCAGGCTCGAAGAATGCACTTGTCGTTTTAGTAACGGGGTTTTTCAATTCATCCAAGTAGTAACCTACAGCTAGCTTTGCAGCAATTTTTGCAATAGGATAACCTGTTGCTTTCGAAGCCAATGCAGAACTTCTACTTACACGAGGATTGATTTCAATGGCAATGATTTCTTCGTCTTCAGGGTTAACGGAGAATTGCACGTTACATCCCCCGGCAAATACGCCCATAGAACGCATCATTTTGAATGCCATATCGCGCATTCTTTGGAAAGTAGTGTCGCTTAATGTCATTGCAGGAGCCACAGTGATGCTATCCCCTGTATGAATTCCCATTGGGTCAAAATTTTCAATAGTACAGATAACTGCGATATCATCTTTACCATCGCGCAACAATTCCAATTCGTACTCTTTCCAACCTAAAACGGCTTTTTCAACAAGTACTTCGTGAACAGGACTCGCTTCTAAACCACGGATAAGTGCTTTATCAAATTCTTCTTTCTTGTGTACGAAGCTTCCTCCAGTTCCACCCAAGGTATAACTTGGACGAATTACTAGAGGAAAACCAATTCGCTGAGCAATTTCTTTGCCCTCTAAATAGCTATTTGCCACCTGTGAAGGGGCAACACCAACGCCTAATTCTACCATTAATTGGCGGAACTTTTCGCGGTCCTCCATTTTGTCGATAGCCTCAATATTTACACCGATGATACGACAGTTGTATTTTTCCCAAATACCAAGCTCTTCAACTTCTTTGGCCAAGTTCAATGCAGTTTGTCCGCCCATGGTAGGAAGAACCGCATCGATATCTTGTTCTTGAAGAATTTGTTCAATACTTTGAGCATTAAGAGGAAGTAAGTAAACATGGTCGGCATTGATTTTATCGGTCATAATAGTTGCCGGGTTGCTGTTAATGAGGGAAACCTTAATTCCTTCCTCACGTAAGCTTCGTGCAGCTTGAGAGCCAGAGTAGTCAAATTCGCATGCTTGACCAATTACAATCGGACCACTTCCGATGATTAAAACGTGTTTTATACTTAAATCCTTTGGCATATCCAAAAATTAGGCAAAGTTAGAACACTTGGGTCAAAAACCCTTAAAATTGTTGAAAACTCACATCAAATATGTTTAGTTCTGTAAAAACAAGTAGCTGAGATACATCAAAAAGAACAACACCCAATAGATTTTGTAAAACATTTTTAGTGAATCATTTGAGTCGATTTTTACTCGAAATGATGCCCATAAAAATGCCATTAATCCCAGCAATTGTGAGAATAAAAATGATTTTTGATTTAGAGTGAACCATGTAGGGTTACTAGAAATGGCCATAGACACGTTCCACCACATGTAAATCAGCACGAATAAAAATCCCCCGAAAACCAAAAAAAACCCCATCAAGAAAGCCGTCTTTTTCGATTGTTTCACGGCCAGTGTTTGAATGCCAAAGGCCTCATCGCCTTGCGTGTCGGGTAAGTCTTTGAACCAAGCAATTCCGACGCTAAAAAGCGTTATGAATACGGTTAGAGGCAGGAGCCAATCATAAAATTCCTCGTAAAATTGGCCGCTGTGAGAAGTTGCTACAAAAAACCAACCAATACCCAAATTAACCAATGGTCCGCGTACCAAAGCAATGGCCATAGCTGACCAAATATGGAATCGTTTAAATCGAATCGGTGGAACCGAATAAGTGGTGCCCAACAGGGAAATTACGGCAAGGAGTAACGTGTATTTTACGCCCAAATATCCCCAGAAATAGATTAAAATTGAGTTGACAAGGAAGCAAAAAACCAAACTAGTATAAACTACTTTTTTGGCCCATTTTAACGTCCATCTGCCCGATGCTATGGGTAAATTAGGTTTGTTGATGCGATCGATTTCTACATCGTAAATTTGATTGATTCCTGTGATGTAAAGATTGCAGAAAAGCGCTGAAATAAGTACGAGTAAGTAGATGAGCCAAGAATTGTTTTGGGAAAGTAAAAACAAGACGGTTATGCTCAAAAATGAGCCAATAATGGTATGCGGGCGACTGAATTTCCAGAGAGTTTTCAAAAGACTTGATTATCAATGAACGAATATACACTTACATTTGTTTGTATTGACCCTATCGATTAAGGTAATTCTATGTTATTAACACGTGCATTTGCAGATTTTTGGTTTTTTATCGCAGTTATTGCCGTGGTTACGGGTGTTTCCGTAGGCTTAACCTTTCGTTTTCCAGAACATAAATTTCAAATTCGGAAATGGCTTCACATTGTTGCTGTTGGTTTTACAGCCTATGCTACTAATGTTTTGAGTTGGGTTTTTCAAGATTTGATTTTTGAGGGAGAAACCTATTTGGCGTTCCAACTGGTAGATGAATTTCTAATATTAATTCTGCTGTTCGCCGCTTTGTTATGGATTGCCGTATTTGCTGGGTTCTTTAATATTAACGGAAGAAAAAGTTGGGGAATAGCGTGGTTTCCAACTGCGCTTTTTGTGCTTTTATATGCCGTGCGATTTTTAAGTGATCACATTTTTTTGGGATTGTATTACACTTCTGTGTCGTTCTTTATTCTTGCGTTTGCCGATGGATTTGCTGCTTTAATTGGATATCAGATCAATTCATTATTGAAAACGCGTTTAGGCTCATTTGTGTTTCTAATGTGTTGTTTTATAATTATTTACATATCAAATCAGTTTTTTTCTCTTGATATAAATATTCCCTTTTCAGATTGGAAAGTGAATTTGGTTTATTCTTTTTTTGGAGCTTTAATTTTGACCGTTATAGAGTATTATTCAAAAAACGGCATTGATAATTTAACGGTTCCAATCGCAGCATTTTTGTATTTCGCGTACTTCAAAAATTCGGACATATGGTTGTTAAATACCCATATGCAATTGGGGGTGTTTTTAGCCATTTCTGGAGCGGTAATTGTTGCTGTTTTTGCTGTTTATCGGTTAAAATGGCTCAGTGTTTCAGGTATTTCAATGGCATTGATTCTTGCATTTGTAATGATAATTGCGGGGTTGTCACTAGTGCCCATTTTGGTCTTTTTTATATTGGGGACAATTGTTGGGAAGCTAAAGACTTCTTCTTGGGTAAATGATTCACAGATCAAATTTGAGTCAGACAAAAAACATGGCAAGCCACGCGATATTATTCAAGTATTGTCAAATGCAGGAATACCTCTGTTTTTAGCCGTGTTGATGATATTTTTGACGGGGGATTTTTTCCTGGAAACAACACCCACTTTTTCAATAAATCCAGTGGTTTTTGAATCCTTAATTTGGGTGGTAATGTCGGCCGCTTTATGCGATACTTGGTCAAGTGAATGGGGTATCCGACTTGGCGGAAATCCAGTCGATATTCTCGGTTTTCGTAAATTACAAAAAGGCGCGTCAGGGGGAATAACTTTAATGGGAACTCTAATGGGCTTGTTGGGGTCGGTGGTTATGGCTTTGGTTTTTTATTTTGGGTTCTCGGGGGATGTGAATTCGGCTCATAAAATAAAGGTTCTTAGCTGGATGGTATTGGGTGGCTTAATTGGAACAGTGTTTGACTCTGTTTTGGGAAGTGTATTTCAACGGAAAATTTTAAATGAAAATAACGCATATTCTGATGATGTAACTTCTGGGTATTCGATGCGTTACTGGTCGAACGATATGGTGAATTTGGTTTCTTTGGTCTTGGTGGTGATTGTATTTGCCATAGCTTATTAGTGGCGAATAATGGATTTAGTTGTGTTGTACTTTGGAGTTGCTAATGCAATGGAAAAGTAAAAATAAGGCAGATTCGCTGCTTTTTTTGGTGTTTTCAATGGTTTGGAATGGTTTTTGACGTTTTAGGATTTGTGAAATCCGCAAATTTACTTGGCTAAAAAGTCAATTAAAATTTGGGGGTAGCAAATTTTTAGTTTGTCCTAAAAAAGCGACACTCTGAATCTATCGGTGGAAGTATATAAAAATAATTTAGAAATTTGAAACTAATTTTTATGATGATAATCTAGATTAAGACATCTTTCAAAACGAACTAGATAGTTTTAAATTTTAGAATAAAATCGGATTAAAAAAATGAAAAGGAAAATTTAAAGATGAATACAATAAATACTAAATTTTTGAGATTCTCTCTCTTAGAACGTGCCAAATGGTATTTGGCACAGAAAGCTTTCAAAGCTACATTTTTGGCTCTCACGATGTTTTTCACATTTTCCACGGTGGTTGGGCAGGGTCAACTCAACTTAACGAGTGTATCTGTAAAATGTAAAGGTGATTCAAATGGAGTTGTAAACGCTTCATGGACTTACACCGATGTTGACTCCATTTTTATTGTTAACTCAAATGGTGATACACTTAAAGAAGCAAATATTTCAACATTGAGTAATTATACATTTCTTGACTTGAAAGAAGATGTATTTGCTGTGAAATTGGTTGATGTTGATTTTCAGGTTACGTATAGTCAATTTGTCAATGTTACTTCTCCTTCTATTTTAATTTTAGGAGGCGCGGTTTCCAATTCAATTTGTAATGGATATGCAATTATTCAAGTAAATAGTTCGGGTGGAAATTCAAACTATTTATATGACTTCGGTAACACCGGAACTTTTACTTCCACTACTGTTTACTCCAATTTGTGGAATGGAAATTATACCGTTGTGGTGAAAGACAATAACAATTGTACAGACACCAATACCTTTACTGTTCAAAATGCCGACAATACCGCTCCTGTTGCCAAAGGAAAGAAAAACTATGTTGTTGCTTTAAGCAACCTGGGTACTGCAACTCTTACTGCTACTGCTATTGATTCTTCAAGTACGGATAATTGCGCTATCAAATCATTGTCTATTAACAAAAGTTCCTTCACATGCTCAGATACAGGAATTCAAAAAATAGTGTTAACAGCTACCGATTCAACTAATAACACCGACACGGTTCATGTGTATGTTGTCGTTAAAGATGTTACCAAACCTATTGCCAATCCAAAATGGTTATCCAAAGTGTATGTGGGTGGAACAGGATCTGTTACATTTACCGGATTAGACGCCGATAGCGCCTCTTTCGATGAATGTGGAATTGCCAAAATAACTGTTTGGAGAAATGCATTCTCCTGCGCAGATGCGGGTGATACTTTTTTAGGAAATTTTGAAGTGCGAGATATTGCTGGAAACGTTTCTTCAAAAACAATTTCAGTTGCAGTTTTTGATACCATTGCCCCTACGTTAACTGTTAAAAATTATACTTCTTACTTAAACGCTAACGGAAAAGATACCATTCACTTCGATAGTCTTTTTGTTTCGTTGACCGATAATTGCACTCCCGATACTGCATATTTTGATGCCGTAAACGATACAATTATCCCAGTTGATTGTTCTAAAATAGGAAATAACGCTATTAAAATTTGGGGAAAAGATAAAAGCGGAAACACCACGTACAAAATGGTAAACGTTTTGGTTAAGGATACACTTCAGCCTGATTCCCTCAAAGTAAAAGACCAATTTGTATATTTAGATTCAAATGGAACGTTTACCTTGTCAAAAGATAGTGTAGTTCTCTATGCTTCTGATCCTTGCTCAATTAAAGATACAACTATGAAAACGATCTTTAATTGCTCAGATTTAGGTATAGATACCGTTACTGTTACCATTTCTGACAATGCTGGAAACACGTTGTCTAAAAACATCAAAGTTTATGTAATTGATACCATTAAGCCAAACATTACTACTTTGGCTGTTGATACCCTTATCCTAGATAGCTTTGGAAGTGCTTCCACCTCTTGGAATAAGTTATTTGTTTCTGCTTACGAGAATTGTCAAATCGAATCATGGGGTCTGAGTGATTCCATTTTTGATTGTGGGGATGTGGGAACGTTTAATATTTCCGCTACGGTTACCGATAAGTCGGGAAATCAATCTTACGACACCATCTCTGTTACAGTATTAGATACTTTAGCACCTTGGAGAATTGAAGTCATGCCTTTAATTGACGCATACCTTGATAATTCCGGAAATTTTGATCTTTCAACCCGTAATGTGGTTTTACAAGCTTTAGATAATTGTATTAAAGATACCATTTTCTCTAAAACTATATTTACCTGTTCAGATTTAGATACCAATTGGGTGTATGTTTCAATTCTTGATGTTGCTGGAAATACGGTTACTGATTCAATGCGAGTTATTATCCACGATACAACGTTGCCCGTAGCTATAGCATCCCCCGACACCCTTTACATCAATAATTCTGGCTCGGTTACCACTACAGCAGCAGCTATTGGTTCTAAGAGTTTCGATAATTGTGGAATTAAAACAATGACAATTGATAACGATAAGTTCTATTGTACCGATGCTGGTAAGCTTAGAACAATTATTCTTACCGTTACAGACAACAAAGGAAACGTTCATAAAGACACGACTCAGGTGTTAATCCTTGACACCGTTAAACCTGTGCTAGTCATGTTTAATCCAACGTTGCAACTTGACGCCACGGGCAAAACAAAACTTACAATTTCTCAGGTTGATAAGGGAAGTTACGACAACTGTACTATCCTCAAAAGAGAGCTAAGCGATACGGCTTTTGATTGTTCAAATGTTGGTGTGAATGTAGTTACATTTAAAGTAACCGACGTAAATGGAAATGTTTCCACTTCGAACTTCAATGTTACAGTAGAAGATAATATTGATCCAGAACTAACTGTTCAGAATACCACAATTTTAATTGATACTTCTGGTAAAGCGTATTTAAAAACAGCTATGGTAGTCGTTACAGCTACCGATAATTGTGCTACAGATACGATTTTATTGAGTAAGGATATATTCGATTTAACCAATTTGGGTGACAACAACGTGAATGTTACTTTGAAAGATAAAAATGGAAATTCTGTAACAAAACCAGTTGTTGTTACAGTAGTAATTGGTGATTCAGATAATGATAGCATCCCAGACTACTTTGAAAAGAATTTTGATACCGACGGTGATGGAACTTTGGACTACTTAGATGTTGATTCTGATAACGATGGAATCGCAGATATTACCGAAAACAATAACAAACATGCTTTGGTAGATACAGACGCCGACGGCAAACCCGATTATCGCGATTTGGATGCTGATAATGATGGTATCAATGACGTTCTTGAAGCGAATGTGCTAGATGCTAATAAAGATGGTATTAAAGATAATGTCACAGATTTAGTGACAAATCCAAATGACCAAGATGCAGATGGAGAAGCAGATTACAGAGATTTGGATTCTGATAATGATGCTTTATTGGATATTTATGAGAGTAGCCAAGGTCATATTGACCTGAATAGTGATGGTCGCGTTGACGGAAGTGATGCCGATAATGATGGAATTATTGATCAAGCGGATGCATTTACTGGTTTTGGTGACCAAAACGATGCAACTCCTGTTGATACCGACTCAGATAATACTGGCGATTGGAGAGATACTGACTCTGACGGTGATGGTATTTCAGATAAAATTGAAACCTCTGCTGATAAAGATGGCGATGGAAAACCCAATTTTAGAGATCAAGATTCAGATGGTGATTTGATCCCAGATTCATACGAGGCTGGTAATAATGCCAATTCTCCATTGGATACAGATAATGATGGTGATGCCGACTATTTGGATACCGATTCAGATAACGATAATATTCCAGATAGTTATGAAGCGGGTACCAATCCAAATAACCCAAGAGATACAGATGGTGATGGTCTAGAAGATTATCGTGATTTAGATTCTGATGGAGATAAGATTCCAGATAGTTACGAAGCGGGTAACGGTATTAATCCAGTAGATACCGATAATGATGGTCTAGAAGATTATCGTGATTTGGATTCAGACAATGACACCATTTCAGATGAAATTGAAGCTGGAAATGATCCTAATAATCCTGTGGATACAGATAATGATGGAACTGATGACTTTAGAGACTTAGATTCAGATGCCGATGGAATTATCGACCAAACAGAAGGAAATATTGATACGGATGGCGATGGAATTGCTAATTTCCGCGATGTCGATTCTGATGGTGATGAGGTTTTAGATTCAGACGAAGGAACTGCCGATGCAAATGGAAACGGAATACCGGATTATACCGATGCCGATGTGGTTATACCAGAAGCGTTCTCACCAAATAATGATGGTGATAATGATTTCTTCTACATTAAAGGTTTGAAAGTATTCGATGAAGCAGAATTGATCGTTTTAAATAGAAATGGTCAGGTAGTTTACACTTCCGGTAAGGGTTATAACAATATGTGGGACGGTAATCATTCGTCTTCAATTCCAAGCCTCGGTGGAACAGAATTGCCTGAAGGTTTGTATTTCTATGTGTTCAAATACAATGGTTTAAACAAAGAACCAATTACTGGTAATCTTTACATCAAACGTTAATCAATTAATTTAAAAAAGAGATGAAAAATTTTAAAATATATAGAGTTGTTTTGGGGTTGGGGATGTTGTTTTCCAGCTCGTTATACGCTCAGCAAGAACAAATGTACTCGCATTATGATTACAATTCGCTGGCAATCAATCCTGCATATGCTGGATCAAAAAGAACATTTGTTGCGAATAGCTTAGCCCGTATGCAATGGAATAGTTTGCCAGGCGCACCTCGTTACTACAATTTGGGGATGCACACTCCGTTAGTTGGTGATTTTGCTGGTGGATTGAATATTCAAACAGGAAAAATTGGTAAATTTAAAGTTGCAAGCCCATTAACCGAAACCCAGATTGCATTATCTGGTGCATACAACAAGCAAATCGCGAACAATGTTCGTGTTGCTGTTGGTTTGAGATTTGGATTGTACAATTACGTAGCTAACTTATCTCAACTTCAGTTGGATAAACCTGGTGATCAGGTTTTTAATAACAATGACTACAACTTAACCGCACCTATGGCGGGGTTTGGAGTGTATGTTTACGGCGATAATTATTTTGCTGGAGTTTCTGCGCCAAGAATGGTGTTTGTACCTGCTGACCAGAGAGCAAACAATGTGAATGTTGCTTATGCTGCAACAACTCAATATTATGCAGTTGCTGGTTACGTAATTGATGCTGGTCCAGATTGGAAAGTGAAACCAACTACTCAAATTAAAATTGCAAATGGTGTTCCAGTAGAAGCCGATTTTAATTTACATGCAATTTATATGGATGATTTCTCATTAGGTGCATTCTTTAGAACTGGTGGTGAAGGTGGTGTTATGGCCATGGCCAACGTGAGTCCGAATTTTACAATTATGTATTCATACGACACTCGTTGGGCTCCATTAAATCAATACGTTCGATCATCTCACGAATTTGGTATCCAATACATGATTCCTTATGTTTCAAATAGCCGTGTAAAAGCTCCTCGATATTTCTAAATTTCCCCTTATGAAAAAAATCAAATTAGTGAATAAAATAGTTCTTTTGGTCGGGTTGCTATCGTTTACTCAGACTGCGTTTTCCCAAAAGAAAATCATGAAACAGTTGAGTCAACAGCGTTATCATGAAATAGTGAATTCGAATCAAGGAAAAACGAAAGCCATTAAAAAAGGATATGTATATCAGCGTGCTTTGGCTTTTTCATTTGCGCAAATGGCTATGCCAGAAAAAGCATATGATGCATATTTTGAATTATTAGAAAAATATCCGAGCAATATTGATGATGTAGATCGTTTGCAGTTCGCTTTGGTTGCCCGTCAAATGGAGCTTTATGGTGTTTCCGACAGCTTACTGATTCAGCTAAAAGGTACATCCTACACCGGAATCCCTTTGTTTGAAGAACTCACGGAAGATTTTTACGTTGCAAACAAAGAGAAACGTTCAGATTATTGGGAAGAATTTAACTTCCAAGATAATTATGTTTTCAAAAAAATCCCTCAAAGCACAAAAGCAAGCGAATATGCACTGGTGCCTGATGGAAAGGGAAAGGCTTTCTTTTCTCAACAAAAAAGCACGGGACTTTGGAAAATAATCACAGCTATACAAGGACAACCCTATCACAAAATTATTTTAGCTCGTTATTCAGATAGCAGTATCATTTTTCCTGAAGTAATGAAGTTTAATAAATCCAGAACCAATCAACATATTAGTTATGTGGATCAAGTAAATGGATGGATTTATTTAACCAGAAATGTGAGCAAGAAGAACAGTAAAAACGAAAAAGTACTAGAAGTAATTGCATTAAGAAGAGATAGAAAGAATAAATCTAAATGGGTACAAGTGCCTTTCCAACTGAATAATAAAAACTATTCAGTTGCTGATTTGGTCATTTCTCCCGATGGATCAAAGGCTATCTTTTCTTCCGATATGCCAGGTGGATATGGAAAGTCTGATTTGTACGAAGCGCCAGTACTTGAGAACAATGAAAATGGTTTAAAATTGGGTACTCCGGTAAATATGGGACCCTTGATTAATACCGCTTTACGCGATAATTTCCCTAGATTCTCTGATTCGGGTGATTTCTTCTTTTCGTCTGAAGGCCATTTGGGTTTCGGGGGATTGGATATTTACACTATTGATAGAAACTCATCCATGATTCTAAACCTTGGAAAGCCTATCAATTCTCCTTTTGATGACTATGCTCCACAGTTTCACGAAAAATGGGGTACTATCTCATCGAACAGAAATGGAGGAGGAAATAACGACGATTTATATTTCATGCGTTGGTTTGAAGACAATAAAACCCAGAAAGAACCTACTTCAGAGGGTGTAATTGTTCAAGTTGTTGACGAAGAAACCGGTCTGCCTATGCCAAATGTGGATGTAGCAATTGATAATCTTGATGATCTTGATAATGCGATTCCTTCAAAAACCGATTCTTTTGGTAGAGTTGTGTATGACAAAATCCCCAAAACGGCAAAAGTGCAAGCTACTTCTCATCCTTGTGGTTATAAATATGCTACTTCACAGGAATATTCTGTAAATCCAGAAGGTAAGCGAGTGGTTACTTTGGGTGTTCAAAAGTACAAAGTAGGAGAGGATTTGGGTGTTTTATTCGATGTTAAACCCATTTACTACGAATCAAGCAGTTACGAGTTGACTCAGCAATCCAAGGAAGAATTAGATCGCGTTGTAATTGTATTGAAAGACAATGAAGGATTATTAGTGGAATTAGGAGCACATACCGATTCCAGAGGTTCCGACGATTTTAATATGATGTTGTCTGAATACAGAGCTAAATCCGTTTACAATTATTTAGTTTCTAAAGGGATTGCTTCGGGTAGATTGAAGTTTAAAGGATACGGTGAAACCAAAATTTTGAATCGTTGCTTTAACGGTATTGATTGTGCTGACCAAGAACATCAAGTAAATCGTCGTACCGAATATTTAATTTATGGTGTACTTCCTTGCGGTAAAACTATCAAAGGCGGTTCAACTAAAAATGCAATTGCTTCAAATGATAAAAAAGCAGGTAAAAAATCATCCTCTAAAAAATCAGATAAAGCAGTTGCGAGCAATGATAAAAGTAGTGCAAGCAATGAATCCCCCGAAGAAAGCCGCAAAAAGCATAGCTTTACAAAAGCCGATTTGGAACAAAAGGACATGGCTACTGGTGATGCAGACGGAGATGGAATCCCCGATTATTTAGATCCAGATTCCGACAATGACCGCATTCCAGACGCAGCGGAAGGCAGAAGAGATTCTGACGGTGATGGCTTACCCAACTTTATCGACAAAGATTCTGATAACGACGGAATTCCTGATGCCGTAGAAGGTGGTTCTGATACCGACAAAGACGGAAAAGGAAACTACATTGATACGGATTCAGACAACGATGGAATCAAAGATGAAGACGAAGGGGTTGAAGACTCTGATAACGACGGTAAACCAAATTATATCGATTCAGATTCCGATAATGATGGGATTTCTGATCGTAATGAAGGCACCAAAGACACCGATAACGACGGTTCTCCGAATTTCTTGGATCTCGATTCAGACGGTGACGGTATCAATGATTCTGATGAAGGTTTGAAAGATTCGGATGTGGATGGTAAACCCAATTATTTGGATACGGATTCTGATAATGATGGTATTTCAGATAAAATTGAAGGAACTAAAGATTCAGATGGTGATAAAAAACCAGATTACATCGATACCGATTCTGACGAAGACGGAATTCCCGATAAATTTGAATCTCCTGCAAATTACAAGAACTATCCTACCGAAGTGAAGCCAATCGAGGTGAAAACACCCCATTCCGATACAAAAGCGGGATCAAACGACAATGATGCGGTTGTAGATATGCCAGCACCAGAAGATAATCAGGTTAAATCAACGTCTTCAAAACCCGCGAACAACGGTGCAACCACATCAAGCAAAGAAGTGTATCGTGTTCAGGTGATGATGTCAGCGAAATCTGTTGATAAAGCAACTTTAGCAAACAGTGGTTTGAAAGATGTTTTTGTTTATCAAGATAATGGCTATTTCAAGTATTGCACCGGTAAATCGTTTGACAACGAATCGGATGCAGAAGCGGAAAAAGTTCGTTTGCGTGCAAACGGATTTAAAGATGCCTTTGTAGTGAAATTTGTAGGCAACAAACGCGTTAAATAAGACGCTGTAGCGAGATTAATATAAAATAGCATGAATGCCAACGCTTCAACGTTCAAGTGGAACCAGCAACGGTTTTTGAACGTTTTAGCGTTGGTTTTTTTGTTAGCTGCTGTTTTGATTTCCGTAAAGAACTATTATAACCCGTTAATCTATGGTTTAAAAAACACACCATTTGGTGTAAAGGCCTACAACAATTTTGTCATTTTTAAAAATTCGTTCTTTCATCTTTTAGAACAAAAACAACTGTTTTACCCTTATCGGCCAGAGCAGTATGATGTGTTTAAATACTCACCCACATTCGCCTTGTTTTTTGGATTATTTGCTTGGGGTGGTGATTTGTTGGGTCTGATTTTGTGGAATGCACTTAATCTGCTTTTACCGTTGTACGCCCTTCAAAAAATTTGGAACTACAACGTAAAAACAAATCGATTCCGTTTTATTCTTTTAATGCTAGCTTTACTCATAGAATCAACTACTTCTGCATTGAATTCTCAGAGCAATGGACTCATGCTAGGGCTCATGCTTTTAGCATTAGTGTCCATTCAAAAAAGCAGGTATAATCAGGCCATTCTGTTCATCGTATTAACCGTATTTATCAAGCTTTTTGGATTGGTTTTGTTTGCGCTTTTTCTGGTGAAACCTGGATTGATTCGGTTTAGGCAATTGCTCATTAGTACTCTATTAATTTTTGCCATTCTCTTTTTGTTGCCTCTTTTGGTGGTCAATTTGGATTATTTGTTGTCTCAATATTCAGAATGGTTTCGTTTGCTTCAAAAAGACGGATCCGTGTTTGTAAAATACTCTGTAATGGGTTGGATTATCAGCTGGTTTAAACTTTTTCCCAATAAAACATTGGTGTTGTTTTTGGGGTTGTTGGTTCAAATCTTACCCGCCATTTTGTTTTTATATTCTTCAAAGAAGCGGTCAATTGCAATGTCAAATTCAAGTTCTACAACACTAAATTCCACCGTTTCTTACCTCACCAGCAATACTAAAACCAAGAATAATTGGGAATTCGTTTTCAAACCACATTTTCCGGGGGGCTTTTTAGAAATTTGGTCGTTTACTTGGATAATTTGGGTGGTGATTTTTAATCATATGGCGGAGTCTGCCACTTTTATTATCGCCGTTGGTGCAATTGTGGGATATCTGCGTTTAAAAGATTCCTGGAACCCATGGATTTACACAATGCTCGCATTGCTTTTTGCTTTTACATTGTTAGGGCCAACAGATGTATATCCGCGTGAATGGCGCTTTTGGATTGTAGATACCGCACAGCTAAAAGTATTTCCAGTGATTCTTTTTTGGGGGACGATGATTCTGCATCTTTTTCAATGTCAGTGGAAGAACAATGCCTGGGAAGAATAAAATTCCAACAGCAGGGAAACCTTTACGTTGAATAACTTATTCAACTAACAAGGCATTATATAAAAATTAAACAAAAAGGGCTGCCTCATTTCTGAAACAGCCCCTATTAGAACAAATCGATTATCGATTATTTTTCAGAACGTTCGTTGCGATCTCCGCGATCACGATCATGGCCTCTATCACCTCTATCTCTTCTGTCGCCTCTATCGTTTCTATCGCCGCGATCATTTCTACCACCATTGCTTGGTCTAGCAGGACGAGGTTCTCTCTCTACATAACCTTCTGGTTTTGGTAACAATGCTTTGCGACTTAAGCGGAATTTTCCAGTTTTGCTATCTACCTCAATCAATTTTACTTCTAATTCTTGACCGTCGGTAAATACGCCTTCCATACTTGGTGTTTTTTCCCATGAAATTTCGCTAATATGCAACAATCCATCTTTGCCTGGCATAAACTCTACAAATGCTCCGAAATCAGTAATGGTTTTTACTTTACCTGAATAAGTAGCACCAACTTCAGGAATAGCAACAATACCATTAACAATAGCTTTTGCTTTGTCCATGCTTTCTGCATCGTTAGAAAGGATTTCAACAAATCCTTTTCCGTCGCGCTCTTCAATAGAAATGGTTGTACCTGTCTTAGCTTGGATGTCTTGGATGATTTTTCCACCTGGGCCAATAACTGCACCAATAAATTCTTTATCGATGATGATAACTTCAATTCTTGGAGTGTGTGGTTTCAATTCCATCTTAGGAGTGGTGATGGTTTTTTCCATTTCACCCAAAATGTGCAAACGGCCTTCTCTTGCTTGTTTCAAAGCTTGAGCTACCATTTCCCATTTCAAACCATTGATTTTGATATCCATTTGACAAGCAGTAATACCGTCTTTGGTACCAACTACTTTGAAATCCATATCACCCAAGTGATCTTCATCGCCTAAGATATCAGTCAAAACTTGATAGTTTCCAGCATCATCGGTAATCAAACCCATTGCAATACCAGAAACGGGTTTACCCATTTGAATACCCGCATCCATCAATGCCATAGAACCCGCACAAACAGTAGCCATACTTGAAGAACCATTTGATTCTAAAATATCACTCACAATACGAATTACATATGGTACATCAGATGGAATCATTGCCTTAAGACCTCTTAAAGCCAAGTTTCCGTGTCCGATTTCACGACGTCCAGGACCTCTATTTGGGCGAACTTCTCCGGTTGAGAAACCAGGGAAATTATAATGCAACATCAAACGGCTTGTACCGTGCAACATAGGTGCATCTAATAATTGCTCATCCAATTTACCACCTAATGTCACTGTAGTTAACGATTGTGTTTCACCACGAGTAAACACTGCTGAACCGTGTGCAGCTGGTAAGTAATCTACTTCGGTGTAGATAGGACGAACTTGAGTGGTTGAACGACCATCTAAGCGCTTTTTAGACTCAAGAATCATAGCACGCATTTGGTTGTATTCAGCTTCGTGGAAATACTTTTTAGCCAAACGTACCATGCGACCTTCTTCTTCATGACCTTCAAATTGTTTTACATATTCAGTAATAATTGCTTTGAATGCTTCACTTCTTTCTTGTTTTGGTTTGCCGCTTTCAGCAACCGCACGAATCGCTGGAGAAGTTTCACGGATTACGCGCTCTCTCAACTCTTCATCGTTGTCTTCATGGTTGTACTCTCTAACTGGCTTTCTTCCACCCAATTTTTCTAACAAGGCCATTTGTTCTGCACATTGTTTTTTGATAGCTTCATGACCAAACTTCACTGCTTCCAAGAATTCTTCTTCTGAAAGTTCTTTCATTTCGCCCTCAACCATGTTCAAATCTTGTGCAGTACCACCTAAAATGATATCTAAATCAGATTTTTCTAACTCAGTTTTGGTTGGATTCAATACAAATTGTCCGTTGATTCTACCTACACGTACTTCAGAAATTGGACCCAAGAAAGGGATATCTGTTAACATCAATGCAGTAGAAGCCGCTAAGCCTACGTACGTATCAGGTAGGATTTCTTCATCTGAGGAAATCAACGTCAAGTTTACTTGCGTATCAGCGTGGTAATCTTCTGGGAACAAAGGACGTAAGCAACGGTCAACCAAACGAGAAATCAAAATCTCGTAATCTGATAAACGCGCTTCTCTTCTTAAGAAACTGCCAGGGATTCTACCAACGGCAGCAAATTTTTCTTGGTAATCAACACTCAAAGGCAAAAAGTCGATTCCTTCTTTTGCATCGTAGTTACTTACAACGGTAGCAAGAATCATGGTTTTGCCCACTTTCACTACACAACTTCCGTGTGCTTGGCGCGCCAATTTACCGGTTTCAATTTCAATAATACGGCCATCGCCAGTATCAAATGTGGTTTTAGTAATATTCATTTTTAACGAATTAATTTTAAACAAAAAGCCCCGCTTCGCTTTCACGAACGGGGCTTTTCTATAGTAAAATAAACTGAAAATTACTTACGTAATCCTAGTTCTTTAATCAAATTTCTGTACTTGAAGATATCTTGTTTAGCAAGATAGTTCAACAAGCTACGACGTTTTCCTACCAATTTGATCAATGACAATTCTGCACTTTTATCTTTCTTAGCACCTTTTAAATGCTGTGAAATGAAATTGATTCTTTCAGTGAACATCGCAATTTGTGCTTCTGTGCTACCAGTATTGCGCTCATTGCCACCAAATTTGGCAAAAATTTCTTTCTTTCTTTCCGCTTGTAATTGCATTTTTTCCGATTTTTGGACTGCAAAGTTACGAATTTTTGATAACCTGTGGAAATATTTTTGAAAATTTATCAAATAATTTCATTTTGATATACCCACAAACTGGTTTTGATTAAAGCAATCCACCAAATACCCATTCCAATACCCCTTAAAAAAGCAAAATCCCGGATCTCTCCGGGACCTTGCCAGCTATGAAAACTTAAATCTACCCCAACATAAAAACAAAAAACACTCTCGAAAGTTTTAGCATTACAAAGTTTTAACGGAATTTTGTAAACAACATCCTGGATTCAGGTTGTAAATCCTCTGAACATTGAAGTCGCTATCTGCATTAAATAAGTACATTCGTAAATATTGGGTCTCTATCTCCATAGGTATTGCCTGTGTTATACTCAATAACTATTTTGCCATTTTTGTTCCTGTCTTCGTGCGACAAGGAATTGATGATGCACTCATGAAAATTCAATTAATTCATGTGAGTAACTCATCGCTTATTTTCTCTAACCTCATTTGGAATGCAGTAGGTTTTGGTATTGCTATTTCTATTGCATCCATATTGAAAGGCGTTTTCTTGTATTATACCCGACAAACACTCATCGTTACTTCTAGAAAGATAGAGTTTGACCAGAAAAATGAGCTTTACCAGAAATATCAGCGATTAGGAGAAACTTTTTTTCGCAGGAACTATACCGGAGATATGATGTCGAGAATCACCGAAGATATATCCAATGTGAGGATGTATATCGGTCCGTCGATAATGTATTATGCCAACATGCTTTTTTCGTTCGTCATGATTTTAACTCAGATGCTCATGATTAATGCATATCTGACATTTTGGGTATTATTACCGCTCCCATTTCTGTCTTATTCCATTTATAAAGTCTCCAGCAAGATCAATCAAGGAAGTCGCAGAATTCAAGAACAACTTTCAGTCATTACTACAAAAGCTCAAGAAACCTTTGCAGGTATTCGAATTATCAAGAGTTTTGGAGTAGAAGAAAATTTTGCAAAAGATTTTAGAGATGCGGGGTTGGAATATCGACATCGTGCCTTGTCGCTAGCACGAATTAATGCCCTATTTTTTCCTTTAATGGCCTTGCTTATGGGTTTAAGTACCATTATTGTGCTTTATGTTGGAGGGAAAGAAGTTCAAAATGGACGTTTTACGGCTGGAAATGTTGCCGAGTTTATTATTTATTTAAACATGCTAATTTGGCCTGTGGCTAGTTTGGGATGGACAACGGCATTGGTTCAAAAAGCAGCAGCTTCTCAAAAACGAATTAACGATTTTCTTTCGGAGGATGAGTACTCAAATGTTGGGTCACAACCTTTCAATTTCAATCACCATTTGCGATTCAATCAGGTTTCGCATCAGTATCAAGGTAAAGATTTTAAGGCACTTAACGAGGTTACGTTAGAAATTAATAAAGGAGATTTTGTTGGAGTGGTGGGAAAAACAGGTTCTGGAAAATCCACATTACTGCAAATGATCACGCGTCAAATTGTGCCTCAAAATGGTTCAATTGAGTTGGATGGGGTCAATTTGAACGATATTCAGCTTTCTGATTATCGAAATCATATTGCTTATGTGCCCCAGGATGTATTTTTATTTAGCGAGTCCATTCGGGAGAACATACTTTTTGGTTTAGCAGATGCTCAAACATCCCCCGAAAAAATAGAGGAGAAGTTAAATGAAGTTTTGCGATTGTCGCATTTATACGAAGATGTGAATCAATTTGAAAATGGTTTGAATACCATAATTGGGGAACGTGGTGTTTCGTTATCGGGGGGACAAAAACAGCGTCTCTCGCTTGCAAGAGCTCTGATGAGGGATGCCGATATTCTCGTTTTAGACGATTGTTTGAGCGCTGTTGATGCGCATACAGAAAAGATTATTGTTGACCATTTGAGAAATTATGCCAAAGGAAAAACTGTTATAATGAGTACACATCGTGTGGCTGTTGTATCACAGGCAACTAAAATTTTGGTGTTATCGGATAGTAAATTAGATGGTTTGGGAGTGCATTCGGAGCTTTTAAAAACGAATGATTTTTATAGTTGGTTAAACAACAATCAAGTAGAGAATAATTGAAAATATTTAATTGAAATTCAATTAAATACAAGGTAAGTGTATAACTGACGTTTTTAATTTATTGTACACTTTAAATAAGTTGAAAAAATTAATTTACAGATTGGTTGCGATGCTCAATATTTTTTGCATATTTGCTAATTAATAATGAAAGGTATGCCTATGCAAGAAAACGACTACAACGATCACAATCAACAGGAGGAGATTTTCTCTAAGAGAATCCGTGCGGGAAAAAGAACTTACTTCTTCGATGTAAAAGCCACTAGAAATAACGACTATTATATCACCATCACTGAAAGTAAAAGAAGCCGATTTGAAGATGGTTCATTTGTTAAAACCAAAATTCATTTATACAAAGAAGATTTTAATAAATTTTCAGATGCATTAAATGAAACCATTGGGCACGTGAAATCTAATTTATTGCCAGAATACAACTTCGACGAATACACGCGCGAAGGAGATGATTCTGATGCATAAAATACTCTGTTATTGTTGAAAAAAGCTGTCTTTCAAAGGGCAGCTTTTTTTTGCTTTTCAATTTTTTGGGATGTTTTAATTGAACTAGTCAATACTGCGTTATTTTTGTACAATGTTTGGGCGTGTAGCTTTTTATGGTTTTGCATTTGGATCACTGAGTGCAAGTATGGTTTTGATCAATTTTATGAATCGATTGTTCATGACTCGTTCTTTTGCTTCGATGATGCCATTAATTGGAAATATTCTCATTATTGGATTTGCAGTTTATTTGTTTGTAAAATCATTAATGCGCCAGGATGTTCATGAGAAACTGGTTCAATCCACGGGTAAACCAGTCTCTTTGGGTAAAACCCTATTTGGTAGTTTGGTGCTAGCCTTAATTGCCGCAATGTGCAATATTGCTGCGTACTCTCATGTTCAAAACAACGAAAAAGAAGAGTTTGGACTATTTAAATCCATGCAAACAAAAGCTATTTATCAAGCACACAATACTACTCCAGAAAAAGTGTCAACTCTCGATGCCAAATCCCAAAAGGAAATTAAAGAGTCTTTGGTATATTTAGATGAAAATTTATCGGTGGGTTCTTATGCAAGAGTTGAGCTTCAAATGTATTTGTCCATTGCACTAATTGTAACTTTATTGGTGTATGTTGCAAACAGTAAAAAGCAATAAATAAAAGGTTAAATCAAATTCAATTTCTAAAACCAAATAACGTCATCGTTCAACACCAAAATCACGTTTAGAGCTACTCAAAATGAACATTTTCAAAAAGATCTTCGGTTACATTTGGATTCTCTGGTATGCCATTTTGTTTATTGGAATGTTTTTGGTCTTTTATCCGTTTTTTTGGTTGCTGCTTTCTTCGGAAAAGTCGTATTATTTTGCCGATAAACTTCGAAAAATTTGGGGAAAAATAACAAGCTATTTAGGATTGATGATTCCACTGGTTCGCTTTGAAAAAAAGATCGATACATCCAAACAATACATCTATTGCGCTAATCATATCTCCTATTTGGATATAGTATTGTGCGGTAGCTTTTTGCCCACATTCAATTTTTTTATGGCTAAAATGGAATTGAGCAACGTTCCATTATTCCGAATTTGGTTTCAAACTTTGGATGTACCAGTTAAGAGAGAAAGTTTACGATCATCGCATGGCGCTTTTCATAATGCGGCAATGAAATTGCAAAAAGGGCTGAGTCTCATTATTTTCCCAGAGGGAAAAATACCCGACAACGCACCAAAACTCCATCATCCCCTAAAACCAGGAGCATTTAAATTAGCCATTGAACAGGGTATCCCTGTGGTGCCAGTAACCATTCTCGACAACATGAATCGATTGAACTTTGATTTGTTGTGGTGTTCGCCCGGAAAAATGCGCATGATTGTGCATGCACCGATTGAAACCAGCCACTTGTCGATAGAAGATGCCCCGTTACTTGCAGAACAAGTATATTCGATTATTAATAACCAACTTAAACAATCCGGAATTGTATGAAAATATCCCCCGAAAAAATAGAATCACTTTCCAAATTAGCTAAACTACATTTCGACGAGAACGAAAAGCAAAATATTGCTCAAGAATTGGAGAAGATTCTGGATATGATTGAAACGCTTCAAAAAGTAAATACAGATGGCGTTGAGCCGTTAATCTATATGACCGATTCTCATACTGTTTTGAGAAAAGACGAAGTTCATCAAGAAATAACCAAGGAAGAAGCATTGAAAAATGCACCTAAAAAGGATAGCGATTTCTTCCGCGTTCCTAAAGTCATTGAAAACAATGAATAAAGCCCTAATTTCATTAGAAGGTATTTCAAAAAAATATGTTTTGGGTGAACAAACTGTTCATGCCTTGAAGCATATTGATCTTCAAATTAATAAGGGTGAATACATTGCATTAATGGGACCTTCTGGCTCTGGAAAAAGTACATTAATGAATATCATCGGATGTTTGGATAGTCCATCTACCGGTGAATACTGGTTAAACGGTAAGGAAGTCAGTCGAATGTCTGATGCTGACTTAAGTGATGTTAGAAATCAAGAAATTGGCTTTGTGTTCCAGACGTTCAATCTATTAAACCGAATGACAGCTTTAGAGAATGTGGCCTTGCCCTTGGTATATGCCGGCATCTCAAAAAAACAGAGAGAAGAGAAAGCGGCCGAGGTTTTGGAGCGCGTGGGATTGAAGGAACGGATGCTTCATAAGCCCAATGAATTGTCAGGTGGTCAAAGACAGCGTGTTGCTGTAGCAAGAGCCTTAGTAAATAACCCCAGTTTATTGTTAGCCGACGAACCAACCGGAAATTTAGATTCAAAAACAAGTCATGAAATCATGGCTTTATTTGAGGAAATTTATGCCGCTGGAAATACCATTGTTTTAGTAACACACGAGGAAGATATCGCTAATCATGCGAGGCAAGTGGTTCGTTTACGCGATGGTTTAATTGAATCGAAAAACTAGTTTCTTTCAACGGAAAAGCCATTTTATGCTGTTTTTCTATTAGAATTCCCTAATTTCCCTAACATTTTCACGAATAAATTATGCTTTCTAATGCAATAGGTTGGTATTTTCGTCAAAGACATGATGAGCTTTGGAAGTTAGCCAATGCCGCAGTCCAAAATCAGTTGGATTTGCTTGAATATTTTACCGAAAAACTATCTAGAACTGAGTACGGACAAGTAAACGGTATTCAATCTGCCGTTGAATACAAGGAGTTTGTAGATAAGATTCCGGTGGTAGGTTACGAAGAGCTCAAATCCTATATTTTACGTTCTATGGATGGTGAGCAAAAACTCATTTGGCCAGGCGAGATTACTTGGTTTGCCAAAAGTTCCGGAACAACTTCCAATGAAGCAAAGTTTATTCCTATTACCTACGAAGCGTTGGAATACAACCACTTTAGAGGCACGAAAGAACCCATTACACAGTACTATACATTCTATCCAGAAGCCAATATCTTCAATGGAAAAGCGTTGTTAATAGGCGGGTCACATAAAGTCAATCAAATTAATCCCAAATCCTATTACGGTGATTTAAGTGCGGTGTTAATGACACACATGCCCGCTTGGGCAACTTGGAAAAGCACACCCGATACCCAAATTGCAATTATGGACAATTGGGAGGAAAAGGTGGAGAGAATGGCGCATGCAACCATCAAAGAAAATGTAACCAGTATAAGTGGTGCTCCTACTTGGGCAATGGTTCTATTGGAGCGCATTTTAGAAATCACGGGTAAAGACCATATTCATGAAGTTTGGCCTAATCTGGAGTTATTTATTCATGGTGGAATGAGTTTCGAGCCCTATCGCCAGCGTTATAAAGAACTAATTCCAGGCGATCACATGCATTATGTTGAAACATATAATGCTAGTGAAGGTTTTTTTGGAGCCCAAGCTTACAAAGACCAAAGGGATTTATTGTTAATGACCCATCACGGTGTGTTTTATGAGTTTTATCCTGTATCAAAAGGGCCAGAGCACACAGTTCCTCTATGGGAAGTAGAAACGGATGTCAACTATGCCGTTGTTGTAACTACGAACAGTGGTTTGTGGCGATATACCATTGGTGATACCATAATGTTTACCAAAACGGGTCCGTATTTATTTAAAATTACGGGTCGAGTAAAGTTGTTTATCAATGCTTTTGGGGAAGAATTAATCATTGAAAATGCTGAAACCGCTATGGCACAAACCTGCGCCGAGTTCGGAGTAAGACTTATTGATTACACTGCAGCACCTCGCTTTGAAGAGGTAGAAAAAGGACATGAATGGATTATTGAACTTGAAACGTTGCCCTCGGATCAAGATGCCTTTGTGAAATACCTAGATGATCGCCTTCAAGAAGTGAATAGTGATTATGCCGGTAAACGAATCGGTAGTTTATTGATGAAATTGCCGAAAGTGCATTTTGCCAAACCTGGAACGTTTAAAAATTGGTTGGCTCATAAAGGTAAATTGGGCGGTCAAAATAAAGTTCCTCGATTAAGCAATCATCGTGCAATTCTAGAGGAAGTCATTGAGTTTCTTTGATGGTACGGAACGAACTCTGTATATTTGAAACCCAAGGAAATTTTCCATCAAAAAATATACTATGTACGGATCGTTTAAAGAATTTTTGCAAGACGAATTGAAAAGCATCGAGGAATCGGGCTTGTTGAAAAAAGAAAGAATTATTACTTCTCCCCAAGATGCGGTGATTAAACTCGATGACGGAAGTGAAGTAATCAATTTTTGTGCGAATAATTACTTAGGACTTTCTAGCCATCCTCGCGTTGTTGAAGCAGCCAAAAAGGCGATAGATACGCATGGTTTTGGAATGAGTAGCGTACGATTTATTTGCGGAACTCAAGATATTCATAAAGAATTAGAGCGCAAAATCGCTGAATTCTACGGAACCGAAGATACTATTTTGTATGCTGCGGCTTTTGATGCTAACGGAGGTGTTTTTGAACCTTTGTTTGGTGCTGAAGATGCTATTATCAGCGATTCGTTGAATCACGCTTCTATTATTGACGGTGTGCGTTTATGTAAAGCGAAAAGATATCGTTACAACAACAACGATATGGCAGATTTAGAAGCACAATTGAAGCAAGCGAATGCAGATGGAGCACGTTTTAAAATTGTGGTTACCGACGGAGTTTTCTCCATGGACGGTTATGTAGCTCAATTGGATAAAATCTGTGATTTAGCTGATCAATACGGAGCTTTGGTTATGACAGATGAGTGCCATGCTGCAGGATTTATTGGTGCATCCGGTAAGGGTGTTCCTGAGTATTGCGGAGTGTTAGGTAGATTGGATATCATCACAGGTACATTAGGTAAAGCATTGGGTGGTGCAATGGGAGGGTATACTACTGGAAGAAAAGAAATTATTGAAATGTTGCGCCAACGTTCACGCCCGTATTTGTTTTCCAACTCATTGGCTCCAAGTATCGTGGGTGCGAGCATTGAAGTTCTGAATATGATTACAGAATCTACAGCGCTTCGCGATAAATTGGAGAATAATGTAAAACAATTTAAAGCAGGTATGAAAGCTGCTGGTTTTGACTTCAAAGATGGTGACAGTGCAATCGTTCCAATTATGTTGTATGATGCCAAGTTGAGTCAAGTAATGGCAGAAAAACTTCTTCAAGAAGGAATTTATGTTATTGGTTTCTTCTATCCTGTTGTTCCTAAGGATCAGGCGAGAATTCGTGTTCAACTTTCAGCTGCCCATGAACCGGAGCATATTGATAAAGCAATTGCGGCTTTTACAAAAGTGGGAAAAGAATTGGGTGTAATTTAATCAACCATTCTGATTATCAACATAGATAGTTTAAATAACATATATTTGCTTTTTTACTTAATAAAAATATGAGTACATCCATTTGGAGAAAGAAACC
>JACCDQ011511479.1_pt1 | contig 122481 bp, 100 predicted proteins | sample 7446031 | NCBI WGS metagenome assembly JACCDQ01 (sample SAMN15323442, study PRJNA562643) | freshwater metagenome | isolation source: river surface water | place: USA:Blue River Watershed | collected 2017-08-17
CCGCCCACGCTTAGTCCAGCCAACGTGCCGAAGCCGACCCCGAGAAAACCTGCCAGTACTGGAAATACCATCGCGAAAGCAGCCATGCGCCAGCCCAATTCTTTGAACTCGCTAAGTTTCTCGCCAGCCTTGATGCCGAGAGTTAGTAGGAACAAGGTGAGCAGGCCAGGCATCGCATCTACAAACAGTGGTTTGACCTTTTCAAACCCCGTGTGACCGGCAAGTGCTCCAATCAGCAAGCCACCGAGCAGCAGCACGACAGTCTTACCGAGAAAAACTTCGCGCAAGAGTTCTTTGTTTGCCAAACCTTTTAGTCCACCGCGAGCCAGCACGATGCCGATCAGAATTCCTGGAATTTCCATGATCACCAAGAGAGTGGTGACAATCCCCTCATACGCAATGCCCGAATTCTCTAAGAGCACCAATGCTGCGGAAAAAGTCACCAGCGAAGTGGAGCCGTAGTGAGCTGCGATAGAACCGCGATCAACTTTTTGCAACCTTGGAACCAATCGAAGAATGTAAAAGGCCAATACCGGAATCAGGCAACCCAAGAGGAGTGTGACGCCAAAAGCTCCGATTGACTTCGCAAAGTCAGTAGTTTGCAAAGCTATTCCGCCTTTGAAACCGATCGAGAGTAAGAGTACGAACGAAATGGCCTCGTAGGCACCCTTCGAGACACTTAGGTCGGTGCGGAAGCGCGAGGCTAGAACCCCCAGGGCGAAGGCGAGAACTGGGATGCTGGTCAGATTGGTAAGTGCAATTGAAAGATCCATGTCTGAATTACTATACCTGAAATTCATTTCAGGAATAAAAGTTATGTTATATTTCTTTTTATGTCATGGACTTTTCTAAGCAATCACGGACACGTAATCGTGCAGCTAGCTAAAGAACCCGATCTACTGCTCAGCGACCTCGCGACCCGAGTGGGAATTACGGAGCGTCACGCGACAGCGATTGTTCAAGAGCTCAAGGATGCCGGATTCATCAAAGTCACCAAGATTGGTCGACGGAATCGCTACGAGGTCAAAGCAGCCAAGAAGCTAAGGCACCAGGAGGAAAACAAGCATTCGCTTGGCGACCTGCTTGCGATCTTCTACTAGGCCTTCTCGCGAATTTGAATGATGTGGCCGTCCGGGTCAGACAGGTCGGCGTAAGACCAATCCCCGTATGTAGCCACCTCGCCCTGCAACTGCGCAGCGAAATCTGAAATCCGCTCGACCTCAAAGATTGGCTTGATTGGGTTCATCTCGCCAAGCGACGGCTCAGATCGATACTGCTCAGGCAATAGGTGCAAAAGAACTTCGTTGCTGCCGTTCTTGACGCTGGCAAACCCGTCTGTGAGGTAACAATCCTGCGTTTGAAACAGAGCTGAGTAAAAAGCGACCGAGTTAGTTAGGTCGGAAACCCAAATCACAGTCGCAGACACGAAACCTCCAGTTAGTGCGCCTATTGGCGCTTAGGTAGTACCGAGGATACTCCCGCAAAGAGAACCAACAAAACTGTCTGAATAATAAGTGCGTTGCGGAACCCTTCATCCGGCTGCCCTAATCCAGCGAAGTGGAAAAATACGGTACCGAACACAGCAACTCCAATTGATGAAGCAACCGACTGCACGGCAGACATCACGCCACTGGCCGATCCGGAGTTCTTACCTTCAACCGTGGAAAGGATGGTGTCAAAAATCGGCGCTGCAATCAGACCGGTGCCGATTCCTGAAACGACCAACGCAGGAACCAGTTGCCAGATTGAGAAGTTGTCGGCACTTGGCACGGCGAGCCACATCAAACCAGCTCCAACTAATTGCACGAGTGCACCTAGCTGGAGTGTGTAACGTCCACCAATTTTCTCAGCTAAGAACGCGCCACTGATGGTTCCGCCGATAGCCGAACCAACAGCAATTGGAATGTTGCCAAGTCCCGCCTCAGCGGAAGTGAAGTTCTCGCCGAACTGTAAGAACAGAGTCAAAAGCAGGTAAATGCCTGTAAACCCAATGAAGTAAAGCGCGAGACCGCTAAGTCCAAGGGTGTATGCGCGCTTTTTGAAAATCGAAGGATCGATAAGCGGAGTTGTACCATTCTTGACCGCATGGCGTTCCGTCCAAGCAAAGACCGCGAATGTAAGGACCGAGCCGGCCAACATCGCGTAAGTCCACAACGGCCAACCCGCTTCCTGTCCCTTGATTAACGGATAAACCAAAAGTGCACTTGCCAACATCACGAGTAATGCGCCAACCAAGTCGATCTTCACGGATTTGTCTGCCGGTGTCTTTGGAATGAACTTCAAAGAAAGGAAAAACGCAACAAGACCAATCGGCAAGTTCACCAAGAACACAGCTCGCCATCCTAGGTCTGCGATATTTGCCTGAATGATGAAACCACCCAATACCGGACCGATGATTCCACCCAAACCAAAAACTGGACCATAGGCAGCAAAGACTTTTCCGAATTCCTGTGGTGGAAAAGTATCGCGAATCAAGCCAATCCCCTGCGGAAGAAGCATCGCGCCAAGAAAACCCTGGATGATTCGGAACACAATTAGCAGTGCCACGCTTGGCGCAATTGCGCACAACAACGAGGCGATTGTGAATCCAGCAAGGCCGAATAGGAAGCTGTTTCGACGTCCGAAACGATCGCCGAGTCGACCACCAAGAATCAGACCGGACCCGAGTGCCAAAGCGTAGCCACCAATTACCCACTGCAAGTCGCTGTCGGTGGCATTCAGCTTCTGAGCAAGGGTCGGTCCTGCGACATTCACAATGGTGCTGTCGAAGAGGTCCATAACTTCGGCGACGAGCACCACCACTAGCACGAGCCAACGGTATTTGTAGCCTGTAGTTAAGGTTTCAGACATTGGGATCTCTCTCTAATTAAGCAAAAGCCGCCGATGCTCCCGAAAAGTTACTCATACCCTCAAGTGCAACAGCGGTCTTGCTTCCCGAGCCGAATCATAGATTCGTCTCGCGCGAAGCGCGCGGTGACGGTGGGATTTGAACCCACGGTACGCGTTAACGTACGCAACATTTCGAGTGTTGTACCTTCGGCCGCTCGGACACGTCACCATCGGCTAGATTACCAGAGTGAGTACCTCAGGTTCAATGCGCGCGATCATCGCAGCCCTTCTTGCCAACATCGGAATTGCAACAACTAAATTCATTGCAGCCGCAATCTCCGGCTCAGCATCGATGCTTGCGGAAGCAATCCACTCGGTCGCTGACTCTGGCAACCAGCTACTCCTCATCATCGGTGGCAAGCGAGCAATGCGTCAGGCAACCGCAGCTCACCCGTTTGGTTACGGTCGCAGCCGTTACATCTACGCCTTCATGGTTTCCATCGTGCTGTTCAGCATCGGTGGAATGTTCTCGATTCTCGAGGGTGTTTCCAAGCTCAACGAACACCACGAGTTGGAGAACGCCTGGCTGCCGCTGCTCGTGCTTGGCGTGTCAATCGTGCTCGAGTCACTCTCACTTCGCACCGCACTTCACGAAGCCAAAAAGGTGCGCGGCAAGTCTTCGCTAATCAAGTTCATTCGTCACGCAAAGTCACCTGAACTGCCAGTGGTCATGCTTGAAGACATGGCAGCTCTTGCCGGTTTGGTCTTTGCCTTCGCCGGAGTTGGGCTAACCGTGCTCACTCACAACAGCATCTTCGACGCAATCGGCACGCTCGCCATCGGCGGTCTGCTCGTGCTGGTCGCAATCATCCTCGGCATCGAGACTTCATCGCTGCTAATCGGTGAAGGCGCAAGCGCAGACGACACCGGCCTGATCCGCGATGCACTCGAAGTCGTGGTTGGCAAGGGTGGCGTAATCCACATGAAGACCCTCTACCTAGGCCCAGACGAGCTGATGCTCGCCGCCAAGATCTCGGTCGGCAAAGATGCCACCGGCCAGGACATCGCCGAGACCATCGATGCAGCAGAAGAGTCTGTACGCAATGCAGTGCCGACCGCGCGCGTAATCTACCTAGAACCAGACATCAAGAAGTCGGTCAAGAAAAAGCCAGCGGCGAAGAAAAAGGCTTAGTAGTACATCTGTCGCTGCTGCACTGCAATCGACAGGAATCCAAAGGCTAACGCGAGCGTCATAAACCAATAAAACAAAAATGGCGCCCCGAAGATAAGTCCGGCAACGAAACCAATAGTGCGAGATGTGCGTTCCTTTTTGGTATCGGCCGCTTTGACCCAGTTCAGTGTCCCTTTGAGTCCGCGAAACACAAGTACGGCAGTGCCGGCTATCAGACTGCCGTCACCAATGAACAGCAACGCACCAAGGAAAAAGGCAAAGCTCCCCGGCGTGCGATCTAGCACGAGCATAAAAACAAGTGCGGAAACAAAACCAAGTAGTAGTAGCCAGAGTGGGTAGTTGCGTTTGGTCACATACTTTTTCATCATGACCCCTGAGAGCTCGAAAGACCTATGCCCATGAAGCCGAGTACGGCATAAAACAACGGATAGAGCGCGACAACAAAAACTAGTATCACTCCGCGGATAATTTGTGATTTGCCATTCTGACTTCGAAACCCGTGCGTAAGCGCGAGGATTGCAAAAACAAAACTAACCAAAAGACCAGTTAGTGAAATGAGTCCCCAAATCATGTAGGGGTATTCACGCCACAAATAAGCCGCAGCAATGTTTAGAAATACAGAGCCGGTCGCAATAAGAAAGACTAAGTTCTTAGTTTTTTGAGTCATTGCATCTCACCGCCCTAACGCTTGTTGGCGAAGAACTCCCGCAGCTGAGCTGCGCATTCTTCTTCCATGACACCGCTGATTACCTCAGCTGGAGCGCCGAGACGCGCATCGCGGGTGAGGTCGTATAGAGAACCCGATGCGCCAACTCGTTCATCCCAGGCACCGAAAACCACGCGAGGAATTCTCGCCGAGACAATTGCACCGGCACACATCACGCAGGGTTCGAGGGTGACCACGAGTGTGCAGTCGTCTAGACGCCAATTGCCCTTCGCTTCTGCCGCCTTGCGAATTGCCACGATCTCGGCGTGGGCGGTTGGGTCGTGCTTAGCTTCGCGTTCGTTGTGTCCGGTAGCAATAACCTGACCGTCGCCATCGACTATGACTGCTCCGACCGGTACGTCGTCGCCCGAGCGTGCCGCTTCCGCGAGCGCGTGCACCATGAAGCCTCGGTATGTCATACATTTACCTTATGCGCTTACACATTGCCGACCACCCTTTGATTACTCACAAACTCAGCGTGCTTCGCGATGAGAACACCCCATCGCCGGTGTTCCGCGAATTGGTCTCAGAGCTAATGACTCTCCTGGCATACGAAGCCACCCGCGACATTCGCGTGGACAAAATCAAAGTACAGACTCCGGTGGCGGAAACAGACGGAGTGAAACTTGCCCACCCTCGCCCGATCATCGTGCCTATTCTTCGCGCCGGTCTCGGAATGCTCGACGGGATGATGAAGCTTTTACCAACCGCTCAGGTCGGCTTCCTAGGGATTAAGCGCAACGAAGAAACTCTCGAGCCGGTGACATACGCAAACCGACTACCCGAAGACCTCACCGGCCGACAGGTATTTCTAATCGACCCAATGCTGGCAACCGGTGGAACGCTTATTGACTCAATCAATTACGTCTTCGAACGTGGAGCCACAGATGTGACAGCCATCTGCCTAATCGGATCACCAGAGGGCGTGGCTGCCGTCGAGCAGCACGTGCACGGTAAAGAAGTGAAGCTCGTGCTCGGCGCCCTCGATGAGAAACTCAACGAAAAGGGTTACATCGTGCCTGGCCTGGGCGACGCCGGAGACAGACTTTACGGCCTCGCAGAGTAATAAGCGAGCGGATTTCGATCAGGGTGTATCGATTCGTACCCTGAGGTCACTCTGAGTATGAACCAATATCGAAACAGTTTCTGCACAAACTTGTTCAGGATTGCTTTCGATTTTGATACATAGTCAGAGTGGAGCTGGATCATGCGATTCCCCCAACGGCTGGCCCAGCGGCTCTTCTAGCGATTGAAGTGATTCTGGCCATAGTCAAAGCCATAAAACGAGAATATTGATGACTCGGATAACCAATCCCGTCGTTTTCTTAATTCCGCGATTCCTTGGACGATCCCAGTTGCGAAACGCTCATCCATTTCGTTGGTTCCCGTCAATGCAAGCTCTATGAGGCGTGGATTTAGATAAAAGATCTCGTGATACGTCTGAAACTTCTCAAGAATCCCGATTTCAGCTGAGCGTTTTAGCCAGATGTGAGCGGTTGAAATACCAATTCCCGCAAACTCCGAGAGAGATGCTGCCGTTGCACAAATTTTTCCGCTGAGATAAGCGGCTAGTATCGCAGCTTTGGAGTTCGGTACCAATTTTCGATTTTTCACAAGTCCCAGCATTTTGGAGTAGTAGTCTCGCAGCCCATGAGTAGTGAGGTCATCAATAGAAAATGGTCTTCCGTATATTGATGCGTCGATGTTGATCATCCAAAGCGGAAAGCGTCTACCTCCCCGGCTATAACCAATGACAAACTCAGCGATGTTCAATCGGGTCCGGCCTCTAGATTGCAATTCATTTTGAACGCCGAGAAATACTCCTCGAAACTTCAGCAACTGCTTGCAATAGTTGTCTGCCAATTGACCAATTAGTTCTGACATTTCTTGAATTTATTGGGCTAATGAATAGTCGGCTACGGGGTCACATACTTCTGTGGAAAAGTTGACACTCATTCCAGCTGTGAATAAGGTTTTATCTAATGACTAACAGCACTCTTACCCAGTTCTCGGTGGCTACTGCCCCGATGATGTGTGCTGCCATGTGCATGCGAATGTGTCGCTAAGCCCCGCTCTCTAAAGCCGGCAGACACCAGCACCCCGACAAACGCACGTGATTCGTGCATTTATCCACCATTCGCATTCACAAAGGAATTAGTCCAATGCCTATCGCTCAGTTCTCATCAACAGTCACTACCTCTCGCCCAACCGCACGCCGTAAACTCGTTGCTGTGCCGGATTCAATCAACGACTCACAGGGGGAAAGCGAAGCCCGTGGCTTTGCCCTCTACTTCGGCATCGACGAAGCTACTGCCAAGGCGGCCGGCACCTCGCTGGGCGAAATCGCCGCGGCCCTTCGTAAAACCTTCTCCGAGCTAGTGCCTCAGGCAGCCGACCAGACCTACGCGGCAGTAGCGCTCGCCCCAAAGGGCGCCGGCGGCAAGAACATCGACGTGGTTCGTGCAGCACTGCAGGATCCGCGAGCCAGCATCACCAAGCCCGAGGATGACAAGGGCCCATCTGGAATCTTCGTGGACATCTCACGTCAGCGCGTCTACGTGAATGGCGAAAATGCAGAATTCACCGCGAAGGAATTCGCATTACTCTCACACTTGATTCAGCACGAAGGAGAAGCTATTACTCGCGAGCAGCTCGTGGAAGTAATCACCAACCCAAACGAAGAGCCGGCAAACGAGCGCACGATTGACGTGCACGTGCGTCGACTACGCGCCAAGATTGAAGGCTTCGAAGACATCATTCGCACAGTGCGCGGTGGTGGCTACCGATTCGACAAACACCCAGATGTAGCAGTAGACGACTACTCGATTTAATGCTTGCCCAAGAATTAGCGGAAAAACTCGTCGCACTCGTCGACGACGGAAAAGTTACACCGATTCTGCTAATCGACGGCCGCGCTGGTAGCGGCAAGAGCACTCTTGCCGAAGCGGTGCAAAATCAATTCTTCAAACTAGGCGAATCTGCTCCGCGCATCATTCACATGGACGACTTGTATCCGGGTTGGGATGGTTTGCAACTCGGTGCCGAATATTTGCAGCGCAGCATTCTCGGACCATTGAGTCGCAGAGAAGTAGCGCACTACCAACTATTCGACTGGGCGCTAAACGAGCGCAACGAATGGCGCGAATTCACCGGCGGCACCCCGCTGATCATTGAGGGTTGCGGTGCCATCAATCGTAACTCGATTGAGAGCGCCGACCTGAGCGTGTGGCTTGAAGTAGACGAGGCCGTGCGCAAGCAGCGTTGGGTCGAGCGTGAGGGTGGCGACGAGCATTGGGCGCAGTGGGCCGCGCAGGAGTTGGATTTCTACGCCCGCGAGCGCAGTGCCGAACTAGCGGTTCTTAAGCCAGCTGCGGATACCGGCGACAACTGACGCCAAGATAAAGAAAGCAGCGATGGCGTACGAGGCGTTCTTGACCACTGGAATAGTGGCGGCAAAGTAGCCGCAAACGGTTAGCCCCACACCCCAGGCGACGGCTCCAACAAGGTTGGCGCTGAAGAACTTGTAGTAGTTCATCTTGGCGATACCGGCAATAGGCGGCACGAACACTCGGGCCCAAGGCATGAAGCGCCCGATTACGACCGCCCACCAACCCCAGGCTTGGTAGAACTTCTCAGACTTCGCGATTGCCGACTGCAACCACTTGCCCTTGCGCTTATCCAGGTAAGGGCGCCCGTAGTGCAGACCAAGTGCGTAACCAACCTGATCGCCAAGCCAAGCGGCAATGCCCACACCAATTGCCATCGGCCAAATGTTCACGGTGCCAGAAGTCGCGGCAACAAGACCGGCAGCAAAGACGAGTGAATCACCGGTGATGAATGGCACGAACGCACCGATAAGCAAACCGGTGCCGGCAAAAACTAACGCCCAAACAATTGCGTAGAAAAACCAGGGGCCGACATCGACATACCAACCAGAAATCTGGTCGGAAATAGATGCTGCGTGAATCTGAAGCACTAGATATTCAGGAGCTTCAACTATGGCTTGCCGTGAAGCACGATGTCGTCGAGGTCGTGACGCACGCGAGTCTGAAGTTCGCGCTCATATGCCGGAGTACCTTCGAGCACCTTCGCGTCTGCGCGCTTTCCAACCACGAGAGCAGCTAGAACAGTTAGGTCCTCCGGTAGGTCAAGAACCTTGTGCATTGCTGCTACATCGATTCCAGAAATTGGGTGAGCCTGAAGCCCGAGTTCGGTGGTCTGAATCATCATGTTTTGAGCAGCAAGTCCTGCATCGAAAACGGCAATCGGATATGGGCTGCCGTCTTCCTTCTGGTTCTTGATTGAGATCACGATAAGGGCCGATGAGCGCTTTGACCATTCCTGGTTGAACCCAAGCAACGCTCCGCGCACATCTTCAAAAAGGTCGTCTCCTCGAACGGCGACCGAGAATCGCCATGGCTGACCATTCATCGCAGAAGGTGCCCAGCGTCCGGCCTCAAGGATTGAAAGCAACTCGTGCTTTGAGATTTCGTAGTTCTCGTCGAAGGCGCGAGGGCTCCAACGTTCTGCGATTACTGGAAGGATCGGGGCTGCGGTGATTGCGGTTTTGCTCATAATGAAACAAGCCTAACCGCAGGGCCTTTTATTCCAGAAGCTTAGAAAGATCGGCTTTACGCCCATAGAAGTAGTAAGGGTCCTGCGGCTGCGGGATGGCGTCGAGCCCGGCGATTAGCTCCTCGGCCGAGGCAAACAGGGCCGCGTGGCCGCCATCCACCAGTGGCTTTAGGTGATCCCAGCCCGGAACCTTGAGCAGGGCGACCTTGGTGCCTAGGCCCGCAGCTTCGATAAGTGCGGTCGAGAATGCTCCAACGGCAAGCGAGCTTTCGGCGATTACCTCGAGCGATGAGCGTTCGTTTTGAATCATCACGCAGTTATCTGGCAACCCGCCGCGTGAGTTGATCTCGCGATTGAACTCGTCCAGATCATTGCGCGGGTGAAGCTTGATGATGACATGCAACTTCGGTTTGGCTTCGGCGAATGCGAGTGCCGCGCGAAGAATCTCGATACCGACGAGTGGCTGTGAAAGAAAGACGACCTGCTTCGCGTTGCGTGGAATGTTTTTCTCACGCACTGAATCGAATTCTCCGGTCGAGCCGACCACGCGGATGGTTTGGTTACCGGCGTGTTCGATACCGGCGGTGAAGTATTCGCCCCAGGTCCAAATCTCGTTTGGAATGTAATCGACGTTTGGTGACCCTGGCCAAGAAAACTGCAGCGAGTACTTCGAGAAAACTCCAGATTGAATTTCGACAATCTTTATGCCGAGCGATTGCGCCGCGGCCTGGAGTGGCATGCGAGCTGCGTTGACCATGTACATGGTCTTGGCTGATGTCGCCTTCAAGATTGTGCGATAGCCGCGACGGTGTGCGATGAACTGACGGAACATCCAGCGAGGAAACTTGTCGTAGGGAGCAAGTGAAGCGCCGACGGTTTCTTCGAGGTACTTCACCACGCGTGCGTACTTGGCGTGCTCCTTTTTGGTGACGAGCAGTCGCACGAGGATCGAAGACATGAGTCCGTACTTCTGGATAAACATCTCGTTGAGGTCTTCGAGGCGCGGACGACTCGAAAGTTTGTCCCAGGTGCCCACACCGAGCACGAGTGCGGAGTCGCCGAGAGCGTCGGTGATTGGCTTGCTGAACTTCTCAACCAACTGAGCATCGCGCGTAGCGAAGGGCACCACAATCGAGGTCTTGCCCTTGAGGTTGGTGAAGTCGGGCTCGCCCGGAAGCGGCTTGGGGGCCTTTACTGTGGCTGCCTGCCAGAGCAGCTTTGCGGTGTTGCGGCCGGTCCAGAGGCGTGGGTCATCGCTGACGTCCAGCTTCTTGGCGGTGTTCCAGTCGTAGAGGTTGCTGTTCTGGGTGATGGTTCGGAAAAGGCGCGAGCGAATGACCACCCACACGCTAATGCCGCCGATCTTCCAGTCGTAAAGGTTTTCGCGGCGTTCTATCTCGAAGAATGCCTCGCCGATGCGAGCCAGGTCACGTGTCTGAACAGAGGTGTCAGCCATTGAGCACTCCCGAGACGAGTTCTTCGAGATTCGCCGGTTCCGCGTAATAGCGCTTTGAAGTGAGTGAAGGCTTTGACGTGGTCAAAAACTTACCGATGTCGGAGACCTGAGCGATTAGTGTGGCCTCACCGTCGATCACAAGAGTATGCACGTGCTTCCAGCCATCGAGCTTGAGCACGCCAACCTTACATCCGAGTGCGACCGCTTCGAACAGTGCAGTCGAGTAAACGCCAACCACGTATTCGGATTGCGCAATCAACGGCAGCGTCTCTGCGGTTGGCGATTCGACGCGGAGATTGGCTGGGCGGTCACCGAACGAATCCAGAATTGCCAAAACTTCATCCGACTTTTCTTGCGGGTGCGGTTTGAAAACTACTTCGAGGTTTTTGACCGACGCAGCGATGAAGCGCGCGAACTGAATAATGTTTTTACTCTGCTGCGGCTGACCGATGACGAGCAGCTGACGATTCTTGGCGACACCACGTTGCTCGGTTAGAAATGATGGCGCACCGATGGTCACCCGTTTGACCGAAGCCGGAAGAGCTTCGCCCCAGTAACTTCCCCACTGCCAAAACTCATCTGGCAAATACGCTCCACCGATTTCTTCTTTCCAAGAAAGGCGCGGGTGCATCGACGAGATGACTCCGTGCTGCGGTTCGATCACGCGAAGACCGGCACGCTTTGCCGCAGCGACGGTCGGCAGCTGCCAAGCGTTCACGGCGAAGAGTACCTTCGACTTCGAGGTGCGGAAAAGTGAGAACCAACCGATCTCGCGTGAGATGAAATCGACTAGCAGCCAGCGCGGGAAAGCGCGGTACTTGGCCAAATCAACCGAGAGTTCGGTCTCCAAAAACTGAATGACCCGAGCCCAGGTCTCGGCGTGATGCTTGCGCTGGGTCAGGACCACGCGAAGCTTGGCGGCAAAGCGCGCACGCTGCAGGAAGAGCTTGTCTAAGGTCTCGAACTGCGGCAGCCCAGAGCCCACATCTGAGGCTCCAATGCCGAAGACCAGGGCTGGCCCGGAGACCTTCTCGGCAGCCGAAATGATGCCCGCGCTGAACGGGTCGAAACCGTTGGCATCCCTGCGCACGAAGGGCAGCACGGCCACGGCCGCCTGCTGGATTGGCACCTCGCGCTGCTGCGGGATCGGGTCCTTGGCCGGCACCGGCTGGTAAAGACCTAGCTGCTCGGCGATGTGGGTAAAAAGTCGCTCTCGGATGACCTGCCAGAGGTAGACATCGCCCACGCGCCAGCTCGGCAGCGATTCGGCTTCTTCGACGGCGAGAATTGCCGACCAGATTTTTTCGAGCGACATGTTACTTTTCGAGCAACGCCTTGGCGCGATCGAAGTCGGCCTGAGTGTCGATGTCGATGGAGTCTTCCTCGCTCATGCGATACGGCAGCGCACCTTCGAACGGGAAGCGGTTCCCCTGCTTCTTAAACTCCGAGAGCTTGAAGCAGTAGATGGCTCCGTTTGGCAAGAATGTCTCCGGTAGTGACTGACGATTCGCCGAGTAGGCCTCTGCGAATAACGGCTTCAACTTTCCGTCTTCAATCAAGAGCGACCAGTAAGGCGACTTCGCTGGCTTAGAAACTGAAACTACAGACTTTGCTTCCGGGTGCTGAGCGATCAAATCAAAAACCTGCTCAACCATCTCCGAGGTGCGAAGCGGCGATGTCGGCTGAAGATAAACAATCCAAGGATCGAGCGATGGATCGATTTCGATTTCTGCGTTTTGCAGGAAATCGAGAATCACGCCAGCAGCGGTCGACTCGTCGGTCGAAGCCTCATCCGCGCGTCGGTGGTTAACTACGTCTAGGCGGTGTGCCTCTGCGAGAATTTCTGCGTCGTCCGAAGACACCACGGTGATGTCGACAAACAAACAATCCTTTGCCGAATCGATTGCGCGCTCAAGCAACGACTTACCCGCAAGCTTCATTAGGTTCTTGCCAGGCAGACCCTTAGATCCGCCGCGAGCCGGAATGATTGCGTATACGTAGTCGTGCAAAAACATTAGTAGTTCAACCAGTGTTCGATGTTGTTACGCGCATCGTTCAAGTCGTCGTGACGACCGATGTCCAACCAAGACTCGTGAATCGGGAACGCGACTACTTTCTCGCCTTCACCGCGAACCGAGTCCAACAGAGTCGGCATGTCGCAGTACTCGTCCTTTGGAACTAGGTCGAGTGCCCACGGATCCAATACGTAAATACCGGCAGAGACCATCGAACGGTGCAGTGGCTTCTCCGATATCGACTCGACCACGTGCTCGTTGATGTTGACCACACCGTAAGGAATCTGGAAGGTGTACTCGCGCACGCCCAAAGTCGCCTTGGCGCCCTGCTTCTTGTGGAATTTGACCAGCTCCCGCAGGTTGGCATTGGTAAGCAGGTCCGAGTTCATCACTAGGAAAGGCTCCTGCAGCACCCCGGCCAGCTGAGCCATAGCCCCCGCGGTACCGAGCGGCTGCGACTCTTCCAAGTAGCTGACATTGACACCCAACCAGGCGCCGTCCTTGATGTGATCGCGAATCACATCGGCGAGGTAGTTCACCGAGATGTAGATGTTGCGGAAACCCTGCGCATGAAGTTTGCGAATGATGATCTCGATGATCGGCATCTCACCAATCTTGAGCATCGGCTTCGGCACATCCTTGGTCAGCGGGTAGAGGCGCACGCCCTTACCGCCGGCCATCAAAACCACCGGGGTAGAAATCTCAGACGCAACCAAAAGATCCTGGTCGGTCAACAAGCCAAGTAGGTGCCCTGCAGCATCTACGACCGGCACCGCGTGAATCGATTTCGCCAAGGCCGAAGTCATAACGGCCTGCGGATCTTCATCGACAGAAACCGAGAACGGATTCTTGTTCATTACTTCGGTCACCGGAAGTTGCAAACCCAAACCGCGAAGCAAACCGCGTCGCACGTCGCCGTCTGTCACAGTGCCAATCAAAACTCCGCCATCGACAACAAGCGCAATTTGTTTGCCGCCAGAGTTAATCGCTTCGATGGTGTCCATCAGAGATGCGGTCGGAGCGACAGTTAACGCTGAAAGATCTTTGATCACGTTAGCTCCTACTCTTTAATACCGCCGGCACACCAACTGCGATGCTGTTGTCAGGCACATCGTGCAAAACCACAGCACCTGCGCCAATGATACAGTTCGAGCCCACGCGCACACCCTGCAAAATCGTCGCGTTTGCACCGACATGAGTGCGATTACCAATCACGACGTTGCCGCAAAGAACAGCACCGACCGCGATGTGCGATGAAGTACCAACTACCGCGTGGTGCTCGACAATCGCACCGGTGTTAACAATCGAGTTGTCATCGACAAAGGCAGAAGAGTGAACCACGGCCTGGTGCATTACCTGCACGCCCTCGACCACAGTGGCCGAAGCCGAGATGTGTGAAGTCTGCGCCTGAAGCTGCAAGAAGTTGAACCCAGCCGCCTTGAACTTCTGAAAAACCGAGTCCCGAAGACCCAAATCCGAAGCAGAACCCACTCCGTTGATTAGCAGGTAGTCCGAAGGAGCAAACGAAGCCAAGACCTCGTCGTCTGAGACGCAAGAAAGCTCGCCCTCCAGCAACGAACCCTCCGCCGAAGGCGCCACGAAGCCAGCCAAAGAGTGACCAGCCTCCTCGAGAACCTCCTGCAAGACCCTGGCGTGACCGCCAGCGCCCAGCATCAACAGCTGCAACTTAGCCAACGTAGTCCCCAACCGCATAGGCCTGAGTAGCCACAGTGCCCACGACCTCATAGAAGTCAAACGAAGTACGACCTGCACCAGGACGACGGCATTCCAAATCTGCCTCGCGGATTACCTGCCCGGCCGCAATCGGGTTGCGAGCCACTAGCGAGCGACGAACCGCCGCCTTGTTGGAAACCTCGATCGGCTGCATCTGCTTGACCGGCTCACCCAGAATGACGGTCGCCTGACGAATCTGCGAAACCAAAGACGCAAGTTCCGAAGGATCCAAAGATGCCGAGTGGTCCGGCCCTTCCATGGTCTTATCCAAGGTGAAGTGCTTCTCGATTACGGTCGCACCCAAACCAACTGCCAAAACTGATGCCAAGGTGCCCAACGAGTGATCTGAGTAACCCACCGGCAAACCAAATCGTGAAGCAATTACTTCAATCGCCTTCAAGTTCAAGATGTCGAACTCCGCGGGATACTGGGTGGTGCAGTGCAACACAGTCACGCGAGTCTTCATCAACGACTGCACGCGTTCATCCGACCAAGCTCGAGAAAGATTCTCTGCAGTCGGCAGAGTTTCTACTTCCAAGAAACCTGCGTGCACGCCGATACCCACTGCGATAAAACGCAAAGCCTTTTCAATTTCATCAAGGTCGGCCATACCGGTAGAGAGAATTACCGGAAGACCAGAAAGTCCGGCTTCGAAAAGCATCGGAGCAAAAGTCAAATCTCCAGAGGCAACTTTCACCAATGGAATGTGTAGTTCATCAATCAAGAATTGCAATTCATCAAGATCGAAACCGGTCGAAAGAAAACCAATACCAATCTTTTTGCAGTGATCGCGCAAAGCCGCAAACTCGCCGTGCGAAAGTTCGAGACCCTTCAATAGGTCCCACTGTGAACGAGTGTCGCCAGAACCGGTCTTCTGATACTCGGCAAGCTGTGCATCTTTGCGCGCAAGCTTGTCTGCCGAGAAGGTCTGGAACTTCACGATGTCGGCGCCGCACTCCTTGGCCACGTCGACCATCTGGATTGCGCGCTCGAGTGAGCCGTTGTGGTTCACTCCGGCCTCGGCAATGATCAAAACTTTTTCAGCCACGACTACCCTTCGTAAAACGCTTTCTTAAGTGGAACACCAAACTTGTAGGTTGCCAATACCTCAGCGGCCTTCTCGGCAAAGCCCGCGCGCCCAAAGGTAGGCGAGGCCGGCTCCTGGCCACAAACCACGGCCGCCTTGATGGCGTTGAGGATCTCGGCCCGATCCGCAGAGACCTTAAACACAGAGTCTCCAAGCGGGCGACCCTCCTGGCGATTACCGACCAGCACCGAACAGGTGCCCAAGATCGGCGCTTCCAAAACCGTCGAAGACGAATTACCCAAAACCAAATCGACCTCGCGCATGGCAGACAAATAACCCAACTGCCCAAACGACTCCACATATGAAATTCGATCGCCACGCATACCGACAAATGACTTCATCATCGCGCGCACTTCATCAGATCCGATGTCGTTATTGGTGCCTGTGAAAATAAAGTGAATGTCTGGCACTGCATCAATCGCCGCGAGAATCTCGGCAAACATCTCAGCTGCAGGTGCCTCATCGAATGCAGCCGAGTGGAAAGTCATCAACGCATTTCGCGCACCAAACTTCACACCAAACTTCGCCTCGAGCTCCACTCGAGACATAAACTGCATGGTCGACAGCACATCCAAAACCGGAGCACCGAAGTTGAACACACGTGAAGGTTCTTCACCCAAACCAACAACCCGCAAACGGTGTTCTTCGGTCGTAGTGAAGTGCAGGTAAGACAACTTAGTAATCGCGTGACGAAGCGAATCATCCATCGCACCGAGAGTAAGTTCGCCACCGTGAATGTGCGCCACCGGAATCTGCAGAATCAAAGCTGCTGATGCCATGGCAAATGCTTCCAAGCGATCACCAAGCACGACAACCACATCAGGCTTCAAAGCAGACAAACAGGAAGCAAACGCCGAAACCGCAGCACCGGTATCGCGAGCCGCAGCCAACGAAGAATCGTCGCTACCCCAAATCGGCACCGAAGCCGAAACGGTAAACCCAGCGGCCTCAATCTCAGAGATAGTGGAGCCGTGAGCCGCAGACAGGTGAGTACCGGTCGCGATCAACTGCAGGTCGGCATCTGGGCGCTGCGCAAGCTCGCTCATCAGCGGGCGCAATAGCCCGAAGTCGGCACGAGTGCCGGTCATGACCGCTACCTTGCGCTGCATGGGCTTACCCCGCCAGAGCAGGCGTAGAAGGAATACATATCAACGAAGCGTGCAAATCGGTAGCCACAGACACATCACCGCGGCCAGCCCCGGCGTACATGCGCTGCTTGTGCAGCAGGTTCCACATCGGGCGAACCAAGAGCCCAGCCTCGTGCGCAGCCTCCATCAGCGAGTCACGAACCTCCAAAGACGGCGAGTCAAGCCGAACCGCGCAGAGCCAATAGTTCGACGAAGTACCAGCCGGCTCCGCCACAAAGGACAAACCAGAAATCCCAGCAAAAGCAGCAGAGTATTTTTCAGCCAACACGCGCTTCTGCGACAAATACCTCGGATACTTATCCAACTGCGCCATGCCCAATGCCGCATTCAAGTTCGGCATGCGATAGTTCCAGGCAATCTCGTCATGCTCAAACTCCCAGCGATGCGCAAGCTTCGCAGTGGTAGTCAAGTGCTTTGCACGGCGACCAAGTTCATCATCGTTGGTCAGGATCACTCCACCACCACCGGTGGTGACAATCTTGTTTCCGTTGAACGAGATCATTCCGGTCAAACCAAATGTTCCAGTGTGCCGTCCTTTAACAAACGAACCCAAAGACTCAGCCGCATCCTCAACAATCGGCACACCAAATTCTTCACCGAGCGCGACAATCGCCTCGATATCTACCGGGTGACCGAGTGTGTGCATTGGCACAATCGCAGCAACACGACGACCGGTTGCAGGGTTAACCAGTGCATCACCCCGGCGCTCAAAAGATTCCAACGCAACTCGCAAAGCCGCAGGCGACATACCCAAAGTAGAAACTTCTGAATCGACAAAGTACGGAACAGCACCGCAGTGTGAAACCGCATTCGCAGTTGCGATAAACGAAAGGGTAGGAATCACAACTTCATCGCCAGGCTCCACACCGGCCAAGAACATCGCCACCTGCAAACCAACGGTTCCGTTCGACACAGCGATCGCGTGCTTCGCTCCGGTGATCTCCTGCATGCGCTCTTCCAACTTCGGAATAAACGCACCCACGGAAGACACGAAGGTCGAGTCCAAGCACTCGTTGATGTACTTCTTCTCTAGCTCGCCAATCTCAGGCACGTGCAGGCCAATAGCCTCGCCAGAGTGCCCAACTACAGAGCGAATCGCCCCTACGAAATCAGCCGCTAAAGACATACAGAACCTAGACGGTGTACTCGTCAGGACGGTAGTGAGCCAAGTTCTCTGGCTTGGTAAACCACTCGATGGTCTTGGCAAGACCATCCCGGAAGCCATCGATACCCACGATCTCCGGTGACCAGTTCAAAACTGTCTTGGCCTTGGTGTTGTCGCTAAACAAGCGCTCCACCTCAGAGTTCGCCGGGCGAATGCGCTGCGAGTCTTCGGTAGCCACAGCACCAGCACCCATTAGCTCATTGATGATGTCGAAGGTCTGCCCAATCGAAACTTCAAAACCAACACCGAGGTTTGTCACTTCACCGAAACCGGTAGTCGCATGCAGCGCCTTCTCAAACCCCTTAGCGGTGTCTGTCACATAAGTGAAGTCGCGAGTCGGGGTGAGAGCACCCAGATTGATCGACTTCTTGCCGGTAGCAAGCTGCGAGATGATGGTCGGAATCACCGCACGAGCAGACTGACGAGGACCGTAGGTGTTGAACGGACGAATAGTCAAAGTCGGCAACTCAAACGATGAGTAGAAACTACGAACCATCTGATCCGCACCGATCTTCGACGCAGAATACGGTGACTGCCCCTGAAGAATGTGCCCCTCATCCATCGGCACATACTGCGCGGTGCCGTAAACCTCAGAGGTAGAAGTGTGAATAAAACGACCTACCCCGTTTGCACGAGCGGCGTTCAACATGTTCAATGTGCCCTGCACGTTGGTCTGCACATACATGTCAGGAGCCACGTAACTAAACGGAATCGCAATCAAAGCAGCCAGGTGCATGATGGCATCCTGACCCTTGGCCAATAGGTTCATGTGGTACGGGTCGCGAATGTCCCCGAGAACAACCTCCATACCCGACTTAACATCGGCCGGAAGGGTGTCTAGCCAGCCCCAAGAGCCCATCGAGTTATAGATCGCCAAGGCCTTAACCTCGTGACCAGACCGTACCAAGTGTTCAGCTAAGTGAGAGCCGATAAACCCGTCGGCGCCTGTCAGAAAGACCTTCATAAGCCCCAAGTCTACCCAAAGGCCTAGAAACAGCCCAAGAATGCCCTAGAAGAGCCGGTCAACTCCGTCGTCTAAACCACGCAAACCGTCGTAGTCCAAAACCAAACAGGCAATTCCACGATCCTCAGCCAAAGTACGCGCCTGCGGCACAATCGTCTGCGCCGCGAAAACCCCACGGACCGGCGCCAAAAGAGAATCCCGGTTCAACAACTCCAAATAGCGAGTCAATTGCTCAACCCCAGCAATGTCACCAACACGCTTCAGTTCCACCGCGATGTGCCCACCCAATCGAGAAGACAGAAGCATGTCCACCGGACCAATAGCCGTGAAGTATTCCCTCCGAACCAATACAGACTCAGGCTCCACCAGCCCCACATTCGCAGCCAAGAGCTCTTGCAAGTCCCGTTCGACCCCGTCCTTCACCAACCCAGGCTCAAAGCCCAATTCCCAAGACGAGTCACTTATAACCGAATACAGCTCAATTCGAAGCACGTCACCCCCGCGGAGAGCCGCAACTTCCCAAGACACCACTCCAGACTCCGAAACAGTCTCCACCAGAGAACAAGGCCCACTCATCCAGTTCAGAGGCTTATATGACCCAGTATCCGAATGGATCAAAACCGACCCATCAGACTTCACCATTAGCACCCGCAAAGCTGTATCTAACGAAGCCGAAAGCTTCCCCGTGTAAGAAGCAGAGCAAGAGGCAACAACTACCCTCACTTGCCCGAAACCCTCTTCTCCACGCGAGCCAAATCTTTAATCAACTTGTCCAAAGCCGCATCCTGAGCCAGCAAGTGCGACTGAATCTGACGAGCCTCATGCAAGATAGCCGTCGCATCGTCGTAAGTGGCCTTAGCCCTTGCATCCGAAGCCGCAGCCTGAATATTCTGACCAACGATAATGATCGGCAACAGCACCAACTGCAAGAAGGTCTGCGCCACCCAAGAAACCATAACCAAAGCCGAGCCAGACGCAATAGCCGCAGGCAAAGACACCAAAGTCAGAGCAAAGAACGCATACGCCGCCCACATAGTACCCACAGACTTCGTAATAAACAGCCCGATCCGAGAGTTCAGCGACAAAGGTTTCGCCGTAGAAACCTTTCTCTTCTCAACGTGAGGGTGGTGCTCGTATTCAAATCCAGTCATGCCATAACCCTATAAGAATGGGAAAACCCCCGAGGCCTAAGCCCCGGGGGTTTCCGGATTTACAACTAATTACTTAGTGGTGTTTACAACCTCTGAGTAAACGATTCCACCAGAGATACGTACGGTAACAGTGTGCTTACCGGCCTTCTTCTGGGTGAACTTTAGCTCAGTGTAAGCGTCAGTTGAGAACAACTTGCTGTATAGACGACGACCGTCAACCGAAACGGTTACAGTCTTGCCCTTAGCAAATTCAACTGAAGCGTAAACTGCACGGCCACCAACAGTAACGTCAGCGTCGGTTACACCGAACTCTGAAGACACAGTCTTGACAACGTCGGTCAAGGTTGTGTCGTAGAAGTTGATGGTAGCCGAGATGCTTGAGGTTCCTAGGTCACCAGCGTTGGTGATCAACTTGCTGGTGAATACACCAGTAGCTGAAGTCGATCCATCGCCTAGGGTGCTTAGGTAGCCCGAACCAGTCTGTGAAACAACTAGCTTAGCCTCAGTGTTTGCGTTCCAGTCTGCTGCTGCAGTTAGAGCAACTGGGTTGCCGAACTTGTCAGTAACAGTGAAGGTCACGTCTAGTGCACGACCAGCCTGGTACTGAGCTGCGCCATCGGCAACAGCAACAGCAACAGTGGTTGCAGCTAGGTTTGATGCCTCAGCAAAGTAAACATCGATAGTCGCGGTACCAGTACCTGACTTGATGGTTACGGTGTTCTTGCCAGCCTTGTGTGACCATACTGAAACGGTGAAAGTACCGTCAGATAGTGCGTTGAAGGTCACAGAGTCCTTCGCGTAAACAACCGCACTGTCCTGAGTAACACCGAACTGTAGACCAGTTCCACTTACAGTTACGGTAGCTGATGGGATTGCCACGCTTGCGTAAGTTGAAGTAGACGCTGATGAAACAGTTCCAGCAATGTCAAGAGCAGTGACTGCAGTGTCTGCAGCTAGGTTCTTGAATGACGGGGTAGCTACAGCAACAGTACGAAGGTCAGCAGCTACGAAGTCTGAGTAAGTCAGAGCCTTCGCCTGTGCTGAGTTACCGTCTGTGTTTGCATTGATCGTGTAAACACCAGTTGTCGCACTCTTTGTGGTTGAACCAGTTAGAGCAACTTCACCAGCAGCAACGTCCGCAGCAGACTTCACTGCAAGAGTGAATGAGTCCGAGTTGTTGACGTTGCCCCAAACAGCAGCAGTAGCAACTGAGCCGTTAGCGAAGGTCTTAGGTGTTGAAACAACACCGTTTGCGTTTACTGAGTAACGTGTTAGACCAAATACCAAGTTTCCAACACCGGTTCCGTTGTCAAGAAGCTTGATGGTTGCCTTACCGTCTACTACTGCTGCGTAAGTGTCGCTTCCAGTTCCCTGGGTAGCAGCTACGAAAGTAGTCTGACCGTTAGATACAAGAGCAGCAGAGATCTGCAGGGTGCCGTTTGTAGGCACTCCACCGAACTGGTCCTGAGTGATGGTCTCTAGGTTTACAGCTACACCGTCAGTGGTAACAGCAGTTCCACCTTCGTTGTTTGCAATGTATGTGGTGTAAGCAAGAGTCTCTTCGTTACCAGTAACGGTTGCAGTGTAGTTCTCTGCAGTTGCAGTGAAGATTACATCTTCACCGTTAGCGAAACCAACAGTCTTGTAGGTAATTACAGCCTTGCCGTCTGCACCAGTGGTAAGAGCCAACTTAGCAACACCAGTTGCACCAGGAAGGGCAGCTGCTGATGAGTAGGTGGTTCCGTTGATGGTTACAGTAACGGTTGAAGAAAGCACTGCAGTACCGATGGTCACAGCAACGCTTACAGCCTGGCCAGCCTTAGCTGCAGGAGTAGTTGCGGTGTCCTTAGCAATGAAGTAAACCTGCTTCTCTCCGTTTAGAGCAACATCGTTGGTTACAGATGCAGCAGCAGTTGCGCTGTCAGCAGTCTTGCTTAGAACGTGTGATCCAGCAAAGCTTCCAAGTGCACGTGCAGTAACTTCAGCAGTTTGTGCAGTACCAATAGTTTTGGTGCCAGCTGATCCATTAGTTGCGGTTAGGGCTGCCTTGCTGTTGAACAAAGGCTGAACCTTAATCGCAGTTGCCTTTACAAGGCCAGGTACAGCGCCCGAAGTGAACTTGAAGCCATCCTGAGTAGCCGAGTATCCAGCTACTGGAGTGAACTGAACTGCCTCGTAGTTTGAAGCAGTACGAGTAATAAGTGCTGAAGTCACTACTGGCAAGGAATACCCAGATGCAATTGTGATAGCAAATGTAGTTCCGTTCGCTGCAGTTACAACGTAGTTTCCTGCAAGTGAAGTACCACCATTACCTGACGGTGTGCCTGTAACACCTTCAACCTTGATAACGTCACCAGCAACGTAGTTGTTGCCAGCTGTAAAGGTCAAGGTCGTTGACGAAATAGCAGCAGAAGCTGGCTTTATCGAAACTCGTGATGCAGTTCCAGCAGTAGTTGAGTCCGCAGTACCCGCAGTTACAGTTGCTGCAAAACTCGTTGTGCTAGCAGCTGCAGTAAGGGTCTTTAGTCCATTCAAACCTGAAGCAGATAGGCCTGCAACTGTTACTTTGTCGCCAGTCTGGTAGTTCTGAGTTGCAACAGTGTATGTAGCAGTTGTTGACGACACAGTCGCTGCAGAAATGGCTAGAGGAGCATCCGCTGTCTTCAAAGCACTTCCATCACCCTTAGTGAAGTAGGCACCAATAGAGCTTGCATCGCTTCCATTTCCACCGTTGGCTACAGAAACTGTGTCTGCTAGAGCTTGGTTGTTCACATTTGTGAACTTAACCAAAGCAGTAACCGCAGTATCAGCCTCGGTAGGTGCGGTGATTGAAGTAGAAGTTGTTACTTCTGAGTACTTAAGGAACTTAACAGTCTGCTCCTGAGCAACTTCACCGCTGTCTAGTAGGCCATTTAGGTTTGCATCGATAAATGCAGTAACGGTTACTGATCGAGTTGCAGAAGTTGCTGCTGGTGCAGCACCTGTGGTTGCAGTGGTGGTGTTTGGAACAGCATCGATACCAATAGTGATGGTGTTGATGTTGCTCGAGGTCGGAGTTAGAGCCGACTTGAAGTAAGTGGTAGTTAGGGCCTTTGCAGACGCACCGAAGACATCAGTAACAGTGTCACCAGATGTTAGAGGGGTGGTCTTTGTGTAAACCTTGTCACCGGCGTTTGCGCTTGTAGCAGCGTTTGCACCGAGCAAGCTGGTCTTGTTGTAGCCAGTTCCGTTAGATGGGCCGCTAATGGTCTGCACTGATGCAACAGTGGTGCTGTCAGTAACAACCTTGTAAGTCAACTGTGCGATGTTCGCAGCGGTTGAGCCAGGAGCCAGGCTTGCGTTAAGGCGAATGGTTTCAGTGATCGGAGCTGCAAGAGTCTTGTCAACTGAATAGTCAGCTGCAAGAACCATGGTGTCAGCAGCGTAAGCAGGAGCACCTGCGAATACTGAAGCACCTAGAGCTACCAAAGCACCAAAAGCCAGACCCTTGCGAGTCAAGTTCTTAGACATTGATTTCCTTTTCATGTTTCTTGGTTAGTAAGCGGTAGTTCCGATTTGGATCTGCCGCTGCGAGCCACTTCTTCCCCCAACCAAGCAGGAAGGAGACGTGTCTCACAATCTAGTTAACGAAATGGTTACGGTGGCAGTACGGTTTCGCCATGAGGTTAGACCGGTCTAGACCGGTGAAATGTTGAGTTATCGGTTAGCCAGTGTCGGTAGACCGGTCTACCGTGATTTGTGGGGGAAAATTCATCTCTTTCACGAACACCATGGGGGCGTTTATGAATGCAAGTAGCAGTCAGCAGGTCATTGAACTCGAAGCTGTTCGAGTTGGTATTGATCTCCTAAGCAAGAGCACAAATGCTCACGATCTGTGTCGTCGCGTGGCACATGCAGATTTCATGGATGGCTTTTGCCACGGGGTTGGTGTCTATCTCCTGAACCAGCGATCTGAACTTGTGCAGGTAGCCGAATACGGTCGTGGCTATGACTTTGGGACAGACACGATTACTGCCTGGGACGACAACGTGCTTTCCAAGGCCGTTCGTTCCCGCAAAGTTGTCACAGAAGTTGTCGGAGACGCAACTCTTTATGCCCTGCCTATCCAGCATGACGAGGTGATTACCGGGGTATTCATCTTCAATCTGTCGAAGCAGTTGCCAAGCCCCGTTTTCTCGGATGAGGTCGTGGCGATGCTGTCGCGTCTCGGGGGTTTGTTTATGGAGACCAAGGGAATATCGCTAAGAGTTACTGGATCTGTGACCGGAGACTCTGCGGATGGTCCAATTGCGGTCCAAGAACTAACTTCTCGCCAGGTTCAGATCATTCACTTGATTGCCGATGGTTTGACTAATGCGGAAATTGCTAAGAAAGTTCTGCTCTCTGAGTCAACGGTCCGCCAGGAAACAATTCGAATTTTTAGAGTGCTCAAGTGCCACAACAGGTCTGAGGCGATTGTGAAGGCTCGAGCTAACGGGATCATCAGCTCTACGCCTGCGGCATCTAACTTATAGTCAAAGATTTCTTGGGGGAATTGGTTTGGTTTGGGAACTACCTAAGAATGGGAAAACCCCCGAGGCTGGGCCTCGGGGGTTTTCTTTGTTACAGGGGGAATTACTTAGTGGTGGTTACAACCTCTGAGTAAACGATTCCACCAGAGATGCGTACGGTAACAGTGTGCTTACCTGCAGTCTTCTGGGTGAACTTTAGCTCAGTGTAAGCGTCAGTTGAGAACAACTTGCTGTATAGGCGCTTGCCGTCTACTGAAACAGTAACGGTCTTACCCTTAGCAAATTCAACTGAAGCGTAAACTGCACGGCCACCAACAGTCACGTCAGCGTCGGTTACACCGAACTCTGAAGATACTGACTTGGTAACGTCGGTTGCTAGGTCAACAGTCGCAACGATTGTTGAGGTTCCTAGGTCGCCTGAGTTGGTGATCAACTTGGTGGTGAAGACACCTGATGAGTTAGTTGCAACAGTGGTTCCACCGTTACCGCTTACTGATAGGTAGCCTGCGCCGGTCTGTGAGATCACTAGGTGACCGTCATCAGCAGTTGAAGCACCGGTGGTAGCAATTGGGTTACCGAACTTGTCCGCAACCTTTACGGTTACGTCAAGTGCACGGCCAGCCTGGAACTGAGCAGCTCCGTCGCCAACAGTGGTGGTTACAGTCGCGGTTGCAGCAACAGCTGCAGCAGCGAAGTAAGTCTCCACTACAGAAGTACCAGCACCTGAGGTGATGGTTACTAGCTGCTTGCCAGCAAGGTTAGACCATACTGAGAATGCAAACTTACCGTTGTTGTCAGAAACAACTGACAAGGTGTTTGCACCGTAGATTACAGCGCTGTCCTGAGTAGCTGCAAACTGCTTGTTGGTACCGGTAATGGTTACAACCTGACCAGCAACTGGAACACCAGCGTAGGTTGAGGTTGAAGCCGAGTAAACGGTTCCGTAAACAGTAACTAGACCAGTGGTTGCAGTTGAGGTAGTGCCATCTGCAGCAAGAGTGCTTGCAGCAGTTCCAGCAATACGGCGCAAGTCCACTGATGAACCAGCTGAGTAAGTCAACGCAGCAGTGTGAGCTGAGTCGTAACCAAGGGTGCTTGCGGTTGAGTCAAGAACGTAAGCAGTACCTGCAGAGTTCTTGGTCAATTCAGCGCCTGATGCACCTGAGGTTAGGGTTACCTTGCCAGCGGCCACGTCAGTAGCAGCAACGATGTTGATGGTGAAGGTGTTTAGACCAGTGGTAACTGCGTTGGTTAGAACGCCGTTAGCTGCTACGTCGTAACGAGCGATGGTGTAAACGTTGGTTCCTAGACCAGTACCGTTGTCAAGGATGCTTAGAGTTGCCTTGCCGCCAACTACTGCAGCAAATGTGCCTGAGGCAGCAGTCGCGTTTGCAGTTGCCTGGCTTGAGCTAACCCAAGTAGCAGTGATCTGGTAAGTACCGTCTGCAGGAGCTCCACCGAACTGGTCAAGAACAATTACGTCAACCTTTACAGCAGTGCCGTCAGTGGTAACTGCGGTTGCGCCTTCGTGGTTCTCAATGTACTGAGAGTAAGAACGAGTGGTCTCGGTTCCAACTGCAGTTGCTGAGAAGTTCTCGATGGTTGCGGTAAGGGTAACGGTGTCGTTGTTAGCGAAGCCAGCAGTGGTGTAGGTAACTACTGCCTTGCCGTCTGCACCAGTGGTAGCAGAAAGCTTTGCAACACCAGTTGCACCAGGAAGTGCACTACCTGCTGAGTAGGTGGTGCCGTTGATGGTGATGGTCTTGGTTGATGACAAGGTTGCGCTAGTGGTAACTGCAACAGATACAACCTGACCAGCGAATGCTGCAGGAGTTGATGCTGCGTCTAGAACCTTGAATTCAACTGACTTAGCTGCGTTTAGAGAAACTGCTTCTGCTTCTGCAGTGCTTGCAGCGTTTGCTGCTGCAGCAGTGGTGCTCTTTACGAAGTTAGCTGTCAAAGCGCTTACGGTACGAGTGGTAACGCTTGCGGTCTGTGCTGAACCAATGGTTGACGCACTGTCGGTTGAAACAAGTGCTGAGGTCTTTAGTAGAGGCTGAACCTTTACGGCAGATCCCTTTGCAAGTGCTACAACAGTGCCGGTGGTGAACTTGAAGCCAGCGTTTGTTGCTGAGTAAGCAACACCTGACTTAAGAACAGCCGCGCGACCACTGCGGGTAACAGTACCTGCAACGTCAGAACCAGTGGTGTCTGCGCTAGTTACGTCGAAAGTAGTTGAAGTAGCTGCAGTAACGGTGAAAGTACCGTCAAAGTCAGTGCTTGCAACTGTTACAACGTCACCAACAGCAAAGTTGTTGTTTGCTGTGTAGCGGTTTGAACCAGCAGCTGGTGAACCTGTAGCAACACCGGTAACGGTAGCAGAGTCATCTGCAGTTGCTAGAAGACCAGTTCCGTCACCCTTGGTGAAGTAAGCACCTACGTTTGCAGCAGTCAATGACTGGTTGTTGATGTTGGTGAACTTCACGGTCGCAGTCACAGCAGTGTCGCCAGCGGTTGCTGCGGCAATGGTGGTTGCAGTAGTGATTTCAGAGTGCTTGATGAATGAAACAGTCTGTGACTGCTGTGCTTCACCAGTCTGTAGCAAACCGTCAAGGTTTGCGTCGATAAACGCAGTAACGGTTGCAGTCTGAGTAGTTGTGGTCGCAGAAGCAGAGTTGATGCTTAGGTCAATTGTGTTTGCGACTAGTGCGGTTGCTGAGGTAGGAGTTGCGTACTCTGAACCTTCAACAGCGGTCACGTTACCGGTTACGGTAGTGCTCGCGTTTGCGATTGAGTAGTTAACCTGAGCTGCACCGTTGTTCACGATCTTGTACTTAAGCTGCGAAATGTTCGCTGATACAGATCCAGGTGCGAGGCTTGCATTGAGGCTGAAGGTTCCGGTTACTGCGGTTGCAAGAGTGGTGTCTGAGCTGTAGTTAGGAGCTAGAACCACGGTGTCAGCAGCAAATGCAGGAGTTCCTGCGAATGCTGATGCGCCAAGTGCAACCAAAGCACCAAAAGCCAAACCCTTGCGAGTCAAGTTCTTAGACATTGATTTCCTTTGTTTTCTTGGTTTTTCCCATAAATCCGAGTGATCTACGGTTCGTAAGCTCTGAGTTGCTACCAACCAAGCAGGCCGAAACCAAGGGCTTACCTACTAAGTATCGCAGAGACCGGTCTTTTGTTACGGTTTGGTCTAATGTCCGGTCTAAAAAATAAAGTTAAAAGGTAATAAAAGGTCTTTTTGGCGGATTTATTGGGGTTTGGGCCTGTTCGGCCGGAAATTACTTGATTGAGAGGTGCCCGGTGGCAGTGTTGCCGGTCAGGGCGAAGTTAAGGGTAAAGAAGGCCTTTGAGAGGGCGTTTTTGCTGTAAACCAGGCCGTTGAGGTCGATAAGGTCCGATAGCTGGCCTGAGATCTGGGTTTGGCCATTTACTAGGTCAATTGAAGGGTTCAGGGCAAATGCCTTGTATTCAATGCCGTCGGCCAGGATCTTGAAGGTTAGGTTCTTGACCGGGGCTGGCTGGCTTGGGTCGTATTCGAAGGTGGCTGTGATGCCAGCGGCTGCCTCTAGGGTAAAGGTGCCGGCGCGGAGGTCTTTGAAGATGAAGATGTCGGTGTCTGAGTTGCTAGCCGCGATGGTCTTGGCGGTGTTGGCATTTAGCTCATTGGTGACAAAGGTGTCAGCCGCGAGAGGAACTTCCCGGGTTGGCTTTGGGTTAGACACAGGCTTGGCACTGAGAACAGGGGCGTTGTTCTCGGCCGGGGTTTCAGGAGTTTCGTTGCCATTGTTGTTGGCAGGAGCTTCAGCAACAGTGCTGTTGGTTGGGGTGCTGTTCTGTGAGAAGAACGCACCAATAGATAGTGCAAGGAAGAGCACGAGAACCATTGCCTGCACACCGGTCTTCTTTGCTTCTTCGGCGGCCTTACGCGCTGCGACAGAAAGAATCTTCGCCATTGACATGCCGTAGGTGTCGACATCGCCAAGAAGTGCTTTTTTGAAAGCGGCACGAGCGCGGAAGGTGAGCTGACGGGTTGCGTTTTCTGAGAGTTGGATCTGCATCGCGATTTCTTCGATGGTCTTCTCTTCGTAGATTTGAGCAACGAGTACTTCGCGGTGACGAGGGTTAAGTTTTGACAGCGCAAGCTTGACTACTGCGGCGTCGTCGGCTTGCTCGAGAAGTTCATCGTGTGATGCATCGTTTGATGCCGGTTCTGCGATGTCGTCGATTGAGTTGATGTAGGTCTTGCCCTGGGCACGATAGATGTCGATGCAGAGGTTTTTGACTTTCCACTTCATGAACTTCAAGACACCGATCTCGGAGTCGAGTTCTGGGAGCGAAACCATCAGGTAAAGGAAGGCATCCTGAACAACTTCGTCAATCTGTGACTGGTTGTTGAGGAACTTGCGTGCGTGGCGCTCTAGGTGAGGGCGGAAGCGAGTGTAGATAGAGGCGAAGTCTTCGGCTTTCCAGTCCTTAAGTTTGACCGGCTTCTTGTCAGAGTTGAACTCCGGGAGACCGAATTCTTCGTCGGTCTCTTCGCTGAGCATTGCTTCGAGATCTTCGTTGGTGATCTCGGAAATTGGTGCCTGGTCTGGAACTGCCTTGAGGTGACGCTTAGCTGGCTTGGCCATTTGGGTCACCTTTCTTCTGGGCAGGACAGGACTTACTTAATTGTGTCAGACATAGGGATATACGGGCTAGTGCCGGTTTTGTTACGGGTTACTTGACCAGAATGCTGTCGATGACCACTTTGCCGCGCCAGTTAGGGTTTGAGCCCTGGGCGTTGTCCGGGTTGATCTCGATGTTTAGGGCACAGGTGCCGCGCTTTAGAGCCTTGATGACGTTCTTCTTGGTGCTGCAAGTCTTAGGGGTGTCGGTGGTGATGGTCACTAGCCAGGCCGGGTCTTGAGCCACGATTGTGAGGCTGGTGTTCAGCTTCATGGTGTCTGGAATGGTCGGGGATGGCACCACCGGGCGGCGCTGCGGTGAGTAGTTGATGTTAAAGGTGGCAGTGCCGGCTGGGTTGGTAATAAGTACTGTCGCAACTCCGAGGGCGTGCTGCGGGGCAAGGAAGGTAATGGTCTTAGCCGACTTGCTGGCTACGGTTGCGTAGCTGTTGTCGACGGTAATAGATGTAACGGTTCCGAGGTTGGTGCCGGTCACGGTGATTGGCGTGCCGCCGCCTGCGGCTGGCTTGGTGTTGTCCACACTGGTGACGGTTGGCTTAAGGCTCGGTGCTGCTTGCGCAGGGATGCTCATGGTGACGGCTGCTAATACTGCAGTGATTGCGATTAGTAGTTTTTTCATGGCTCCCCTTTGTTCTTGGTCAGGCTAACAGCAGAGCCTGGCTTTTTCGGCCAGGCTCTGCTGCTTGTTGCTGAATGTTATTTATTTGATAGCAGCTGTTAGCTTGCTGGTCTTGGTGGTGGTGGCGAAGCCACTCTTAGTTGCGACGATGCGCACTGAGAGTAGGAAACCCTGGTCTGCAGAGGTTGCCTTGTAGGTCGCCTTGTTTGCACCAGCAATTACTGTGCCACCGCGAAGCCACTGGTAAGTGATCTTGGAAGCAACAGGTGCCCAACCGCGAACGTTCGCGAATAGGTTTGCACCTACGCGGGCATTACCGGTGATGGTCGGGGCTGGTGACTTGGTGAATGGCTTGCCGTTCAATATCACTGCGGTGGCAGCTGAGGTTTCAGTCTTTGGCACGAAACCTGCTGCTGTTGCAGTGGTAGTGAATGTGATGCGCTTGCCTACGTCAGCTGATGTCAACTTGTAGGTGTGCCAGCGTGCGCCGGTGATGGCTACGCCATCGCGGAACCACTGGTGAGCAAGTACCGCTCCGGTGTCCCACTTACCGACAGTTGCGGTGAGTGTCTGTCCTAGGTAGAGGTTGCCCTTGATGGTGGGTGCTGGGTGGAGAGTGAACTGCTTGCCCACAAGGAATCCGGCGCTAGTTGCACTAGCGGTGTCGTATCCGCTTAGAGTTCCGGTGACGGTAACTGTAATCGTGGTTGTGTCATCTGCAGTAACAAGCGTGTAGGTGCTTGAGGTTGCACCGGCGATTGCGACACCTCCGCGGTTCCACTGATAGGTAAGTGCGGTGCCGGCTGGAGCCCAAGTGCCCGGAGTTGCAGTTAGCACGCTACCGATTGTGGTGCTACCGGCAATAGTTGGAGTTGCTGAAGTCATCTGGTTTAGTACGACTGAAGTGGTCGCACTGGTCACTGTGGTTGAGGTGTAACCGGTTAGAGCTGCAACTGCTCGAACCGATAGGTAAGTACCTACGTCAGCAGCGACTGGTGCATAGCTAGATCCGGTTGCACCAGAAATTGCCGTGCCGTTTCGAAGCCACTGGTACGTGAAGCTCACGTTGCTTGGAGACCAAGTGCCTGTGACTACCGTCAAAGTTTTTCCAACCGCAGGAGTTCCGCTGATGGTTGGTGCAGGAGTTGTGGTCATCAACTGACCAACTGCGGCAGTAGCCAAGCTTGTCATTGCAGTGCTTGGGTAACCAGTCTTGACTGCGGTAACTGCAACGGTGATTGCGTAACCAGCAACAAAGTTTGTTACTAGAAGTGTGCTCTCGGTTGCACCGGGCACAATCGCACCACCGTAGTACCACTGGTATGTGAACGTGTCAGGAGTTGGTGACCAGGTGCCTGGAACAGCGGTCAGAGTCTGACCCAAAGCTGGAGTACCTGTGATGGTTGGAACTGGCTTGGTAACGAACGCGTGAGTGGCGTAGCCACCTCCGTTAGCCATTCCAGTCGACGCAGGGAGCCAGCCAAGTTTGCGAATTGTGTAAGTACAACCTATGTTTGTGTCGTAATCTTCGGCACGGACAACATATGTGGAGCGAATTTCTCCAGCCACTTCTGTCCAAGAAGATCCGCCCCGAGGGAAAGTCATCCATTGATAATCAACCTCAACGCCAGCGGGTAGTCCACTGACATTAGCTGTTAGTGTTTGACCCTCGATTGGACTTCCAAGTGTCTGCAAAGTGATTCCAGTGAAGTCAAGCTGACCTGCTGCACTTCCGTTTGCCACCAAAGTTGGGCTTATTGAGCCGGTGGTATTTCCAGAAGTTATCGATACGAGTGTTGAGTTTGTAAATGAAACTTTGTCGTTCCAATATTCAGTAATGAAGTTGGTCTTCGAGAACGAAACACTATAAGAACCTGGATCGATGTTTGGAATTGAGTACGTTCCAGTTGTTCCATCACTAGTAGTTGTGGCAACTTGCCCCCCTGTGGTCTTACGCACAACCACTGTTACACCAGCTGGTGAAGTGGTGCCAGCAAGAGTTCCCTGAAGTGTAAGAGTCGCATCACGGGTCGATGTGCCGGCAGATGCGATGTCAAAAGTTGTTCCGGCAGCTAGGGTCGCTACGTTACCGAGATACTGACTAACAGTTCCGGTTAGTGAGAAACCAAGAGTGTAAGTGCCGGCAGGAAGTGAAAGTGAGTACGCACCATTTGCATCGGTAGTGGTGGTAACGGTGTCTGTGCTTACGCTTCCGCGGTAGGCAACAACTGTTGCTCCGCTAGCAAGTGCAGTCACATTTGAAGAGTTGATGGTGCGGACGGTTCCGCTCACGGTTGCAGCAGTCGCTGCAGTTACAAGAGCTTTGTTTGCGTTTGTAACAGCTGCACCGGTGTTGTTAATTGCGGTGTTGGTTGCCGTTGTGTAACCAGTCTTTGAATATGTGAGTACCCAGTCTGATTGAGAATCTGGGGTTGTGAACGAGAAAGAGCCGTTCGCTGCGGTCGTTGTCGAAACAGATACTCCCGCCCCTCCCGTAGCGCTCGTGGCTGCAACGGTTACTCCACCAACGGGCTTACCGCCCACTGATTCGGTGACTGTGCCACTGATGTTGCTACCGGCGGCAGCATGAGCCGCGATCGGGTTGAGCGACAGGGTCGCGAAGATGGTCAAGAAGGCTACGAGAAGCGCAGCTGCTTTCTTGGAGAAGTTAGTGGCAGTAGTCATTGTTACCCCTTTATAGATGTGCCTATAGGGCTAGCCTACGGCTGGGGTGGCTTTGATTGGGGGGATTGTCGCTTGTTTCCCAGACAGTTAATTGAATTGTCCGGTCAGGCAACAAGAATGGCCCCGACGACATGCCGGGGCCATTCCGTGGTTCTACCTCAGCGTGATGAGGATCTCGATTACGAGAATCAAGGTTTTCACCCCAATCACTATGAGTTCAAACACTCTGGATTTATCCACAGTGCGCCCTCCCCTTAGGTGCAATCCAAGGAAGCGTCGAACCTTCACGCATCTTCACTTACGCAAAGATTTGTGTTTTAATCTGAGAGTGTGAATGCTCAGATCGCAACAGCGATCCGGATCGGCACTCTAAGCGTCGATGCAATTCCCCCAGCTGTAACTGGGGGATTTTTGCTTTCTAGCCTGACTCAAACAAGTTGCACATTCCTGCCAAGCAAGTAGATCTTGCCAACGTCAGCAGGGACATAACTTATTCATAGCGACTCTGTGGACAACCTCAGTGGTTAGTCGTCTGTTAGAAAATGCCAGCCAGACGCAAGGTGATGAGCAGCATCACGATGCCACCGATGCGGTAAACGAGCTTCCAGCGTTCGGTCTTGATTGGTTTAGGGTCGTCTGGGTTTTCACCGTGGCGACCGAATAGTCCGAGGATGCTTAGAAGAAGTAGTGGGATTGGCAGCAGTACAAACGACCACTGGGCGAGGTCTGGGGTTGCGCCGAGGGCGGCGCCGACTAGGGCTGTAGTTGTACTCGCGATGAGCAGGCTCAGGGCTAGGCCAGGCACTCCACCAGGAAGTAGCTTCCAAAGGCGTGGGAAGTTAGGCAGCTTGTCTGAGTACCAGCCGAGGAAGGTCGGCAAGATGAACAGGATTGAACCGACCCAGGTCTGCCAGGTGTTGCCCATCAAGGCCGCTGAGACAAAGATGAACAGGCCGAGACGGATCAGAAGGGCAATCGACTTCTGGATTTGGCTGGTGCTTGGCACGTTGGTCGGGTTGATTGCGTTCAAGCGATTAGTAAACACACGGCTTGAGAATTCTTCGGCAATGATTCTGAAGAACATTGCCGCAGCTACCGCGAGTGAGAAGTCGGTCACGTGGTTGGCGGCAGGCATGGTCATGCCGGCAAGTGAAGGCAGGGTGCTGATCATGCTCGACATGGTCCAGCCGGCAAGGAACGTGACTACGGCGAGGTCGATGACTCGCTCCCACCAGTAATTCAAACCGAGCTCGGCTTGCTTGCGGATCTTGCGGAATGCAGTGGCGAGGAGAGATGGGCCAAAGCCGACAAGCAAGATACCGATTTGTAGTCGAAGGTCTTGGGCTGAATCGAATCCGTTGGTTATGAGTGCACCAATTACAAAGCTTGCGGTTGCCAGGAATCCTGCAAGCGCGTCGAAGACTCCAAGCACGGCAATTAGAAGTAGAAGTTGCCAACTTGGAATTAGCAAATCATGTTCAATCTGACCAATTCCAATCAGACCAGTTACTAGACCGGCGATTGGCAGGATGATGCTGGTGGTTCCAAACATCGCGCGCAAGTATGCGCCGTCGTTGATGACCTTACTCATGACGGGCGATAGCGGTGCGATGGCAATTGTCGCAGCTTCGGAAATCTTGTCGAGCATTGTGTGGAATGGGTTGTTCCAAAGCTTGAGGTTGTCACCCCAGCTAATGCCATCGACATCGTATTCGTCGTGCTCGACGTCAATCGTGGAGACGCCTCCCCCGCCGTCGCCACTGTCGCTTCCACTACTTGAACTTGAGCTAGAGGAAGAAGATCCTCCGCTGCTGCTCGAGGTTGAGCGAGAGCCTGAGCTGCTCGATGACGAGGATGATGAAGAAGAAGAAGCGGAGCCTCCGGCACTTGCTCCCGATGCTGCAGCACCACCGGCAGCACCTGCTGCTGCTCCTGCTGCCGCGCCTGCGGCTGCCCCAGCTGCTGCTCCTGCCGCGGCGGCGGCTGCGGCGGCGGCACCAGCTGCTGCTGCGACAGATGAAACCATCGCAACTGCAGTGGTTGCTGTTTCTGCAGCGGCAACAGCACCCTCAGGAGTTGCTAGGGGGCTGAACTCTTGAGGCGGGGCCTTGTCGTCACCGGTAGCACCAATCGCTGGGTTCGCCACTGGAGCACCTGGGTTGATTTCAGGAATCTTAATTTCCGCGATCACGGCAGTTGGTGCAGGGGCCTCGGTCTGCACTGGAGCTGCCGCTGCAGATGTTGCAGTAGGTGCCGAACTCGGAGCCGCAGATGCACTTGGCGATGGAGCTGCGCTTGCGGATGCACTTGGTGCAGCAGAAGCTGAGGCACTTGCTGAAGCACTAGGAGCTGCACTGGCGCTCGGCGATGCGCTTGGCGAAGGGGTAGCCGAGGCAGATTTGCTTGGAGTTGGTGATGGCGAAGCGGACTTGCTTGGAGTTGGTGATGCCGACGCCGACTTGCTCGCGCTCGGAGTAGGGGTTGGTGTCGGAGTTGGGCTAGGTGGTGGAGGCGGCGGTGCAACGTATGGCTGCACGAGAGTCGGAGCCGGAGCGTTTTGCGGCTGAATTACGTTGAGGTTGATCAAGATTTGCTGATCACCAATGTTGGTTTGTGCATCTGTGATTGATGCGCGACCAAACTTAATCGCTCGGCCTACAGACGCGAGATTTACCACGGTGTTTTTGTCGACCAAGACAATCTTCAATACATAAGTTCCAGCTTCTGCGAAAGTCATCGGTGAAGTTGACACCCATGATCCGGTGAATGGCTGACGACCGAGGTAAGTCCAGGTGCCGTTGATTTGAATAAACCCAACTGCATCCATTGCGGTTGCAATCGCGGAAGAAGCTTCAACGCGAACTGAAACTCCTTCACCGACTGAGACAGTTTGTGTGCTTGAGATTGAAATTGCGTCGCTCGGTGTGAGTTGCGCTAACGAGGTGTCAATCGAAACCGCTGAGGCGCCCGCTGGTGGCACCACGATTTTGGCAGCCAATAGTGTCTGCTGGGTCGTGCTTGAGATTGGGGCAAAGACCGTGGTTGGTGAAACTGCCAAAAGGACAGTCGGTGTGGTTCCAGTGATAGCAATGGCATTTGGCACCGGTTTAACCTGTGTTGCGATTGCAGAATTAACCACGGCAGCTGGACCAACATTTGTCGCTGAATCAGTTACCGAGCCAGAGAGAAGTGCAAGACCGAAAGTACCGTTTTGGCAATCGGTCAGGGTCACGGTGTAGTTAGCTCCACTGCCGGTTGGGCCGGTGATGGTGCAGCCTGCTCCACTAGCACCCAGTGGGATGCTGAAATCTTGCGAAGTTAGGCCGGTGATGTTTTCGCTGAAGACCACATCGAATACGTGCACGCCCGTGACAAGTGACCCGCTTCTAAGGGTGATTGTGGCGGTTGGAGCCGTCTTGTCGATGCGAGTCAAACCAGCCTGAGCCGAAATGTTGGCGTTGTTGTCGGTGTCCAACACCGAGTTCGACTTGAGGGTCAACTGGGCATTGCCGTCACCACAGCCGGTGGTGTTTACTTCGTAAACCGTGCTCGAAATAGCATTCACCGTGATCGTGCAGTGCACGCCAGCGGTCATGGTGAAGTCACTGGCGGTGAGGCCAGTGACAGGGCGTGAGAATGTAAGCACGTAGCTTGGGTTGTCGTTGACCACTGGGTTTGGGTTTGTAGTGAAGCCCTGAGTCAAGCCGGCCAATGTCACGGTCACTGGCGACGAAGTCGAACTGATGCCTAGTTGTGGGGCAGTGTTTCCGGCGAGGTCGGTGGCGGGGCCAGCAAGGTCGAGCACAACGGTTCCCGAGCTGACGGCAGTGATGGCCAAGTTGTAGGTGGTGGCGTTGATTCGGGTCACGATGATCGTGCCGATTGAAGCGGTGCCGGTGTTAACGAACGAACTGGCGACTACACCGGTCACTGCCTCGCTAAAGGTAGCCACGATGGTGAACTGACCGGTTACGTTGGTGCTGCTCTGAGTGGAGTAAGTAGCAGTTGCAGGGGTTCGGTCAATAGTGGTGTTTGCTGAGGTCTTGGCTGCGGTTGGGGTTACCGACGAGTTCCCGGCGAGGTCAAGTACGGCTCCGTCGTTCACGGTGAGACTGATGATCTCGCCGTCGGCACAGTTGTTTAGCGTGATGCTATACGTTGTGCCGCTTCCGGTAAGTGCGCCAAAGGTACAGCTGGTTGTTCCCGCGGAAGAGTTGATGGTGAAGTCAGATGAGTTTGCGGCTAAGCCTGTGACCGATTCGCTAAAGACAATTGAATAGGTAATTGATGGCGCATTTGTCGGTGATGACGTTCCAGTGGTGACCGAAATAACTCGTGCACCTGTGTTGTCGATTGTGGTATTTGCAAAAATCGCTAGCTGTCCGGTGTTGCCAATCAAGTCGGTGACTGCGTCGTCAATTAACTGAAGTGTGAGTGAACCTTCGCCGCAACTTGTGAGCACGACTGTGTAGTCGTTTGAGTTTGCAATCGGTGTGATGCTAATGAGACAGCCAGCGGCGCTGCCCGAGAAAACAAAGTCTGTGTTTTCAAGCGATGCCGGACTTCCCTGTGTTGTAATGATTGGCTCGTTGAAGTGCAGTACGTAAGTGAGCGTGCCGCGCGAACGTGATGGCGGTTGAGTTGTGAAACTTGCAACTGGCGCCGACATGTCTACTTGAATTGCACCGGCAAGTCGATCGGCTGACGGGTTTGTCGCTGGACCAAGATTGCCTGCGCCATCGCTCACACTGTTGGCAATTACTTCAGGAATCAAAGTTCCATCGGTGCAACTGCTCACAGTGACCGAGTATTGGTAACCAGCCGAAATTGTCGAAACTGTAAAGACACATGAACCAGCAGTTCCGGCGTTGCGCAGACTCGAACTCGAGAACCCTGACACGCTCTCGCTGAAATTCACTTGGAAAGTGCTGTTCTGGTTTGTCGGTGTAGTTGGGCTGACACCCCAGGAGACAACCGGCACAACTGTGTCCAGGATGCGACTGATAACTGTGGTCTCGTATAGCGGACCTAGGTTGCCCGCCGGGTCGCTGATTGAGCCGGCAAGGAACTTGATTGTCACGGTGCCGTCTGCACAGCCAGTGAGTGTGACCGTGTAATTGCGGTTGTCAGCGGTCGATAGGGTCGGCGTGGCAGAGCAACCGGTGACCGTGAAGTCTGTTGCGGTAAGTGTGGTCGGATCGATGGCCTCAGAGAATACGAGACTGTAAGTCATCGGTACGGCGTTGGTCTTGGCGTTCATGGCGGTAGACCAGGTGCTCACGGTCGGAGCAACGGTATCGACTGTGGTCGAGTTCACCATCGCACTTGCGGGACCAGTGTTACCTGCAGCATCCGAACCGGCATTCGCAGCAAGTGTGACGCTACTAGCAGTGCCCGAAGCACAGCCCGTTATGTCGAAGTCGTAAACGGTCGAACTGGTTGCGACATAGTTTGAGATTGCACAACCCGAACCAGTGACGGAGATTTTTCCGACTGCCATGCCGGAGACTGCTTCGCTAAAAGTGATTGTGTAGTGCTGAGTTGCACTTGAAGAATAAGTTCCAGGTTTGGTTGAGTAGCTTGCAGTAGGAACTACGGTGTCAACAGTAATAATTCTTGTGCTTGCCGTTGCGAGTGCATAGTTTCCTGACGGGTCGCGCATTGAGTTTGCACTCAGTGTCACTGAACCTGAAGTTCCAGTCGTACAGTTTGCAATCGTAAGAGTGAAGCTCGTGCCCGAACCAGCCAATGTCTTAGTGGAACAAGCCAAAGTATTCGTGAATGCAAAAGCAGAAGCATTGAATGTCTGTACCGCTTCGCTCAAGGTAAATGCGAACGTAGCGCCAGTACTGTTATTGCTGGCGTTGAAATACATGTTCGCTTCATTAGCCCAGGTGAGCACCGGAGCCACAACATCAGGAATAGTCAGATTTATAGAGGCCGAGGTAGTTGCCTGAGTGGCAGTGATGCCGTTTTGACCTTTGATGTCGAAAGTACCGGCCTTGGTCAAGGTGATTGTGCCGCTTGAGCCGCTAGCGATTGCGCTGGTAGCAGTGATGGTACAGACAGTGTTCGAAGTCTGGGCCACACTGATCGAGGTGATGTTGGTAAAAGTGAAGTCCACTCCGTTAGTGGTGCTCACCGTCGAGCAATCGATCGTTCCGGTGGTAGCCGTGATCGTGAAGTTGTTTGTGTTAGTGGTGCCGGTGGCCGAGGTGGCCGCAAATGCGAGCACCGGAGTGGTGGCATCAATCACCAAGCTTCCGGTTGACTTCAGGGTCGAGGTAGCAAGGGAGTCACCCGTTACCTGGTCTCCATATTCCACTGTGTAGCCCGACATGTAGTAAGTGCCACTGCCCTGGCTGGATATAAGGTCATCCCAGGTTCCGGCGGTAGTCATCGCCACGTAAGCAGCTGAGTTGTTTGGCTCCCCTGACCACCAGTTAGCGTATTCTCCGTTGATCGATGAGCCCGGGCTATCACCATTCCAGAACTGCACTCCGTTGTCTGGTCCGGTTACCCATCGCCAAGTACCTGGCACAGCTGAGTCCGATCCACCGAGCCAACCGCCGAGTCCACCTTGAATTGTTGAATAAACGTGACTTTGTTCGTTGGCGCTTCTGACCGTAACCAGGTAACCGGTCATACCCATGTAGGTCTTGGTAGCTGCCTCGGTGATCGCAAGATCACCTGTTGACTTACTTACGGCTACCCACTCATAGAAGTGCATGGTGTCGTATAGGTATTTGTCCGTCGGTTTAATGTGCACTTCCACCGAACGAGTTGAACCAGTTGTCGAAGTCGTAAATGTAATCGCGCGAAGCGCCCGCTGCCATTTATCGATGGTTGGCGCTGAACCCGTATAAGTAAGTGTCAACACAGCATTCACACCACTTGCAGTTGCTGACACAATCGTTCCGAAGTTTGCAGAGCTGTTGTTAGTGAATGCGATTGTGTCAGTCGACTGACCATTGGCCGTAATCGAAACTTTCAGTCCGGCTAGCGTGCCAGTTCCACCGCTGCGATCGTAAATCACCGAGTTTGGTAGTAAAGAAATAGTCCCTGCACCAAATGTTGGCATGGTTCCAACGGACACACCTGGTTGCATCGTTAGCGTGCGGCTCAATGTACTCGATGCCACAGCGTTTGCATTCAATGCAAGATCAGTGACTGCACCGACTGCAACTTGTGCAGTCAAAGTGCCATTCAGAGCAGCAGCGTTATTGAAACTAAAAATGTATGGACCCGAACCACTGCCAGAAGTGAGTGTCTTGTTCCAAGTACCGCTAGATCCAGAGGTGCCACCTAGTGTGAGTGCGTTTGCGGTAATGCCAGTGACGGCCTCACTAAAAGTTACTGAAACTGAGTGGGAGGTTTGCAAAACGTTTCCGGAGTTCCAACTGATTGAACTAATCGTTGGTGCGATTGTGTCGATAGTCGTCGAGTTTGAAAACGTGCCAACTCCGGGGTTGCTGTTACTGTCCAAAACTCCTGGGGCATTTATGGTCGCTGTCACAAGACCCTCGAGTGCCGATGCATTGCTCAACGTGAGCGTATAGGGCCCGGCCCCAGTACCTGTAAGGGTTTTGGTCCAGGTGCCGGAGCCGCCGCTAGCTCCTGAAAGTGTGATGTCCTCGGTACCAAACCCTGTGACCGACATAGTCCAATTGATCGTGTAGGTGATACTTCTACCACTTATGTAGCCATTGTTCGTTGCTGTTGCATTTGTGGCATTGAATGCGCTGACTGTAGGTCCAGCAATGTAAGTAATTGTGACAACGCCGTTACCTGTGTTATCAGGTAGTGCGTAGGTTGCTGCTGAAACTCTTGTTGAGTCATACCAGGATGATCCACCTCCGGCAGCGTATACACCGGCCGATCCGCCGTAGTAACCACCGCCACCTCCACCGGCAGGACATGTTCCAGGCGTACCACTACAACCACCTGAACCTGTAGAACCTACACCAAGAGTTCCTGCGGGAGCCCATGATGAAGAGCCGCCTCCGGCGCTTTGGGTCGCACCATAACCACCTTGGGTACTTGCAACTCCACCGGAAGTTACTGCAGTTCCACCGTTTGGATTTCCTCCAAATCCTCCGAACGAAGGAAATCCACCTGGATAAGCACTACCTCCACCACCGCCACCGGCAACAAGTAATCTACTTGATAGCACATCGAGGGTCGTCCTTACATCTGAAGCACCGCCACCTCCAGCACCATCGTAGGTATTGTTCCAGCGAAGTCCTGCGCCACCGCCGTTCCAACCGGCGTTTTTGACGTCACCACCTTGACCGCCCTGACCTCCTACATAAACATAAAGTGACTGTCCGGGAGTCGTCGCGAGAGTGCCTGTGACGACACCACCGACACCACCCGTGCCAGATCCAGCGGTTCCACCTTGAGCACCTTTAACCGTGAAAGTAGCAGAAGTAATTCCTGCTGGCACTGTCCAAGTTTGCACTGCACCTGAGTAAGCAAAAGTGGCTATGCAGTTCGGTGCCGAATACGAATATGTGATGTACGTACTATCGGCGGGACATTGTACGGCAGCTGCATCAGCCGGCGGAGTGATTGCGCCGAAGAGTGCCATGGATAGGGTGAGTGCGACGACGGTCACCGCACTGGCAAATGCGCGACTTTCTCGTATCGCAAGCGCGACAAAGCGCTTGGGCTTCCACCTAAACCCCATAGTTATTCAAGGGTAACTGGACGTGTGGTCAAACTGGCGTAAATATGCGGTTAGCCGATAGGGACTAGAAGATGCCGGCAAGGCGAAGAGTGATGAGAAGCATCAGTACGCCGCCGATTCGGTAGACGAGTTTCCAGCGTTCGGTCTTGATCGGCTTTGGCTCACCCGGAGTCGTGCCGTGGCGTCCGAAGAGTCCGAGGATGCTCAGCACTAGCAGCGGAATAGGTAGCAAGACGAAAGACCATTGGGCTAGGTCTGGGGTTGCACCCAGAACAGCACCGACAGCTGCTGTTGTCGAGCTTGCAATCAGAAGGCTTAGAGCCAGGCCTGGGATGCCGCCAGGAAGGATCTTCCACAGGCGAGGGAAGTTAGGGAGTCTGTCTGAGTACCAGCCAAGGAAGGTCGGCAAGATAAACAGGATTGAGCCAACCCAGGTCTGCCAGGTGTTACCCATCAATGCTGCTGAAACGAAGATGAACAGGCCAAGGCGGACCAGCAGGGCAATGCTCTTCTGAATCTGGCTTGTGCTTGGCACCTCGGTTGGGTTGATTCGGTTCAAGCGGTTGGTGAAGAGCAGGCTGGCTGCTTCTTCTGCGATGATTCGGACAAACATTGCGCCAGCTACTGCAAGTGAAAAGTCGGTCACGTGGTTGGCGGCAGGCATTGTCATACCAGCGAGCGAAGGAAGCGTGCTCACCATCGATGACATGGTCCATCCGGCTAGGAAGGTGACGACTGCCAGGTCGATGATTCGCTCCCACCAGTAGTTGAAGTGCATCTCAGACTGCTTGCGGATCTTTCGGAAAGCTGTGGCAAGCAGTGCTGGACCAAAACCAATTAGTAGGATTCCGATTTGGAGGCGAAGATCTTGCGCAGTGTCGAATCCGTGAGTGATGAGTGCGCCAATGACAAAGCTTGCGGTTGCAAGGAAACCAGCAAGAGCATCGAAGACACCAAGCACAGCGATAAGAAGTAGTAGTTGCCAACTTGGAACAAGTAGGTCGTGTTCAATCTGACCGATACCTACCAGACCGGTGACTAGACCGGCAATTGGCAGGATGATGCTAGAGGTTCCGATCATCGCGCGAAGGTAAGCGCCATCGTTGATCACACGTGAAAGTACTGGGCTAAGTGGCGCAATCGCGAGAGTAGCTTGCTCAGATATTTTGTCGAGCATTGTGTGAATTGGGTTATTCCACAACTTGAGGTTGTCACCCCAACTAATTCCATCGACATCGTATTCGTCGTGTTCTACGTCGATAGTTGAAATACTTCCACCGCTGTCATCTGACTTCGCGCTGTCCGAACTTGACGAAGATGAACTTGAAGAAGAACTAGATGATGAAGATGTGCTTCGTCCTCCACCAGAGGAGGATCCACCACCTGAAGATGCTCCACCAGAAGAAGCACCTCCGGCACTTGCTCCAGATGCTGCCGCTCCGCCGGCTGCGCCAGCGGCGGCACCTGCTGCGGCTCCCGCGGCTGCACCGGCTGCTGCACCGGCCGCGGCGGCAGCTGCGGCTGCGGCACCAGCGGCAGCGGCGACCGATGAAACCATCGCTACTGCAGTGGTTGCGGTTTCGGCAGCGGCAACGGCACCCTCAGGAGTAGCTAGTGGGCTGAATTCTTGAGGCGGTGCTTTGTCGTCACCGGTTGCACCAATAGCTGGGTTGGCTACCGGTTCACCCGGGTTGATTTCAGGAATCTTGATCTCGGCAATTGCAGTCACCGGTGATGGTGGATCGGTTTGCAAAGGAGCACTCGCCACAGTTGCGGTCGGAGCAGAGCTCGGAGCGACAGTGGCACTGGCTGACGGAGCGGCACTTGCCGAAGCCGAAGCACTCGGAGCTGCAGACGCAGACGCACTTGGTGAGGCTGAGGCACTTGGCGCAGCACTCGCACTCGGTGTGGCGCTTGCAGACTTTGTCGCACTCGGAGATGGTGTTGCAGAAGCAGACTTACTTGGACTTGGAGAAGCAGACGCCGACTTACTCGGAGTAGGTGAAGGTGATGCCGACTTGCTCGCGCTTGGAGTTGGTGTCGGAGTTGGACTTGGTGGCGGTGGCGGTGGCGCAACGTATGGTGCCACAAGTTGAGGTGCACCGCCAGCTGGGTTTGTCACGGTCAAAGCAATAATTACTTGCTGATTACCGATTTCGGTGTCGGCTGCTGTGATGCTTGCACGTGAGAACAAACTCTGCGCAAGTGAAGTGTAAGGAACAATTGTTTTTGATTGCACGACTGATGCGCGCGTGAACTTAAGGAATGCGCTCTTAACTTGAGTGACTCGCGCGATGTTTACAACTGTTGAGTGATCAATCAAAACAATTTTGAGTGTGTAAGCGCCGGCCTGAGCAAAACTTAGCGGCTGCGATTGGACCCAAGTGTTTGTAAATGACTGGCGTCCTAGGTATGTCCAAGTTCCGCTGAACTCCAAGAAACCGAGTGCATCCATTGCGGTTGCACTTGCACCGCTTACCTGGACCTTGGCCACAAGCTGTTCTCCAGCCTCGATTGCCTGGGCTAGGTTTACGACCACCTGATCAGTGGGCGCAAGTGAAGTTAAGTTTGCCGAGACCTCAATCTTGGGAGCTGAGGACACAGGAATAACGACCTTTTTGTCTAGAAGGCTGGTCTGGGAAGTTGAAGAAACAGTGCCAAACACGCTGGTCGGAGCTGTCGCGGTAAGCGTGGTTGGAATCGTGCCGGTGGTGGTGTTTTGCACCACCGGAGCCGCAGCCTGAGTCTCAGTCGGCGTTACATTGGCAACTCCAGGTCCGAGGTTTCCAGCCAGGTCGGTAACCGAGTTATTTGTGAGCTGGACACCAAAGTCACCAGGTGCACATCCGGTTAGTACCACCGTGTAGGCAGCACCGGTGCCAGTAGGCCCGGTAAGGGTACAGCCAATCGAAAGGCCAGCTGGGAAGCTAAAGTCCTGTGCGGTAAGACCGTTTACTGTTTCGGAGAAAAGCACAGTGAATACGTGTCGGCTGGTGATATTTGGTGCGGCCACGTGAGTGATTGTGACAGTCGGCAGGGTTGTGTCCAGCGTAACGGCAGGGGTGGTGAGAAGGACGTTCTGGTTGTTATCGGTATCTGCCACCTGGTTTGCCGGTAATGAGAGTGAAATCTGCCCATCTGCACATCCGCTGAGAGCGACGGTATAAGAGGTAGCGCTATTGGCGGTGACATTCTTGGTACAGCTCGCAGGGGCAGATAGCTTGCTAGCCAACTGGGTCGTGGTCACATTGCTCAATGGACGTGAGAAAGTGAGGCTATAGCTTGGCTGCTGATTGGTTCGGCTTGGTGCGCTCGAATTGAGGCTGGCACTTAGACCACTCAATGTGATGCTGCCTGAAGTCGAGTTGAAGTTTGCAGCGCTCAACCCTGGTGAGACGTTTCCGGCGAGGTCGGTAACTGTTCCAGTTAACCCAAGCGCGACGTTTCCGCTCGAGGTCAGTGTGGCAACGAGGGTAAATACAGTTGGTCCGCCAGAAACCGAAATTGATCCAATAGTTGCCTTAGGGTTTGCAGCACTGTTTGAGAAGTCAATTCCGCTTACGCCCGTGACTGGCTCATCGAAAGTTGCCACAAAGGTCGCAGTACCAGCGGCTGCGTCGATGGTCGGAGCTCCATAGCTCACTACAGCAATTGTGTAGTCGGTAAGTACAGCGGCGGAAGTCACATCACTCAGCGGAGCCGCATTGCCATCGGGCTGAAGCACAGTCGCAGCCTTGAGTCGGACAGAAACTTCAGTGTTGTCGGCACACCCGGTTACATGCAAAACGTACTGAGTTGTAGAGCCACTAATTGACGCAAGTCCACAACCAGTTCCAGTTACCGCAAAGTTGTAAGTCGTTGCAGTCAATCCAGTCACACTTGTTGAGAAGTTCACCTGGAAGGTTAGATCGGTTTCGTTTGTTGGTGATGTTTGAATCGGAGTGACTGTCGCACCTGCGATGGTCAAGTTTGAATCAACTTCGATTGTTGGTGCAAAAATATTTGCAAAAGGGCCAACATTATTTACCGTGTCAGTGATGCTATTGCGCTTCACATAAAGCGTGACAAAGCCATCTGCGCAATCGCTCACAGTGATTCGGTAATCGGTCGTGCCATTGGTTGCAGTAATCACATAGTTACAACCAGTTGCTCCACCCGCGTTTGCAAGGTCTGCGACAGTAAAGGTGTTGTCAACAATTGCATGACTGAAATGTAAGTTATAGGTCAGTGTGCCGCGGGTTACAGCAGGAGGAACGCTGGTGAACTGGGCGTTCAGCACAGTGGAGTCAAGGGTTACAGCTGGCGAAGTCATTGCAACATTGGAGTTGTAGTTTCCTGCTAGGTCGCGCACGGAGGCCGCATTCAGGCTCGGAGCAATTGTTCCGTCAGTGCAACCGTTTGCTGAAACCTTGTAACTAGTTGCGCTCAGCTGTGTGACTGTGAATTGACAATTCAGTGCGGTACCGGTGTTGGTAATGGAACCACCTGTAACTGACTGCATTGCTTCACTGAAGTTCAACTGAAAATCAATCGGTTGACTTCCTGTGGGAGTCAAAGGGGTTGTGCCCCAGGTGGCGGTCGGTGCCACGTTGTCTGTGACAACTGTGATGCTTTGTGGTGTTGCCGGACCTGCGTTGCTTGCCTGATCGACCACCGCACCAGCAGCCAAAGTGAGCACAACGTTTTGGTTCATCGCACAACTTGACAATGTCAGTGTGTAATTTGCACCCGATCCGGCTAGAGCGAGTGAACATCCTGTTCCGGTTACGCCAAGGTCTGCTGAGGTGAGTCCAGTAACAACTTCAGAAAAACTTAGCGAGTACGTGATGGTCGCAAGATTGGTATTTAGGCCATTCGACGAACTAAATACATTTACTGTCGGCGCGTATCGTTCAATTGTGATCTGAGCAGGTGAGCTGTTAGTTGCAGGGCCGGTGTTTGTGGCAAGGTCGGCGAAAGAATTTGCTGCGAGAACTGGAAGCACAGTACCATCGCCACAGTTTGAAACTGTCAAATCAAACACGGTTTCTGGTGTGACAGTGCTCACGCTGAAGGTGCAACCGAGAGCAGTACCTTGATTCACAAAATCGTTGCTGGCCAAACCTGTGACCGCTTCACTGGTGGTAAGTCGATAAACCAACTGCTGTGAGCCATTGAGGCCAGAAGGGTTAGTGCCCCAAGCAATAGTCGGTGCGGTGCGGTCCATGATCGTGCTCAGGGTGCTGCTTGCGCTAACTGGGCCCGCGTTGGTGGCTATATCGGCCACACTATTTGCAGTCAGGTATACCGAAACAGTCTGCAAATCGGCGCAGGAGGTGAGGGTCAGCGTGTAACTCGTCGAGCTATTTGCAGTCAGGGCCTTTACACAAGAGGTGCCCGTGACCGTGAAGTCAGTGGCGGCAAGACCTGTCACGGCTTCGCTGAAGACCAGCCCGTAGCTCAGGGTTGCCGAGTTTGTTCGCGAACCTTGGGTCACTGTCCAACTAGAGACTGTTGGTGCATCTACGTCTACTGTGACAGTTGTGCCAACATTGCCGTTGTCGCGGGCGAAGACGGTGCCACTAGCGCTTGAGTTTCCGGCTGCGTCAACCGCGTTGGCGGCGTTGAAACTCAAGGTGACCACGGAATTTACCGCACAACCAGACACGGTAACGGTATAAACGCTTCCCGATCCGGCCAGCGTTGGAGCATTGGCACAACCTGCAAGCGTGAAGTCACTCAACGAAATTCCTGAAACCGTTTCACTCAATGTGAGCGTGTAAGTCCAGGTACTCAGCTTTGTCGCATAAGCAGTGGAAGAAACAAATGAACTTACTGTGGGAGCTTGCGTATCAATAGTGATTGTTGCACTAGCCAGAGGAGATGCCGGGGCAACGTTTCCAGCAAGGTCGACAAGTGCGTTCGCATTGAGAGTTACTTTTGCAGCCGCACCGTTCGAACAACCGACGAGTGGAACAGTCGTGACCAAAGCGTTTACCGAGATCGTGCCGAGCGAACACCCGGTTCCTGAAACAGTGAAATTAGATGATGTGAGCGCTGAGATAGCTTCGCTCGCAGTCAATGTAAAAGTTGGGTTTGCAATGTTTAGTGGACTTGCAGGGGAAGTCCATGTGGCAGTCGGCAAGACTGTGTCCATAACAACAGCCGATGCGGAAGTTGAAATACTCACCGGAGGTGCTGTGTTATTTGCCACATCTCGCACGCCAGCCGCGACGAGAGTCAGATAGACACTAGCCGCATTCGCACAGCCGGTGACCTGCACCGTGTATGGAGAACTTGACCCAGAAACTGAAGAAACGGTACAGCCCGTTCCACTCACAGTGAAGTCAGAAGTGGTGAGGTCGTAAAGCACCTCGGTAGATGTCAGAGTGAAGTTGAGCGGATTCTTATTTGGCGTGCTTGGCGCAGTGAGAGAAACAGTAGGTGGACCGCGATCGATCAACACTGTGGATGAGGGGCTGCTGTTGGCAGGCCCGGTTTGACTTGCCACTCCCGTAACGGAGTTTGGCTTCAGATTGACTACTACGTTTCCTTCACTACAGCCTGTGATGGAAAGGGAGTAGGTAGTGCCGGAGCCGCTTAGTGAACTAACCGTGCAGCCAGTCGCGGTACTTCCCGTGAAGTCAAAGTCTGATATAGCTAAGTCAGCCACCGATTGGCTCAGCACCAGCGAATAGTCAATCGTGGTTGCGTTTGTCGGTGTTGCTGTTGTGTTTGTGAAGCTGCTTACTCCTGGAGCAAAGCCCCAGTTCACAATTTCACTCAGAGTCTGAGACGAAAGATCGTTCTTGAATTCGTCAGGCATCGTGGTGCCACTCGACCAAAGTGACTGGCCAGTGATCGCAGCTGCTCTAGTGTTAGCACAACTATTCACACCGGCGAATCCATGCATAATCATGATTCGCTTTGTACTGTTTGCTGGAATGGTTAGATTCCAAATGAAGTACTGGTTGTCACCTGATTTTCCAAGTGAGTATGGTGCGAGCTGGGAGTTCGCATCCTGAAAACCCCAACTTAGTACTGGGTCATATGGGCCGCTGTCGTTCGATACGATCCAGGTGTCTGTGGTTTCAAGAGCAGTGTCGTTGTCAGAAGTGATCTGAGTTTCTCCACCATCCGAACCTAAGTTTCCGTACATCTGCACAAAAGTTGTCATCGATGAGCCTGTTGTGTTGGTCACGGAAATTAATTGCCGCATCGCAGTGTAATTGCTCATGAACTTGTCTGATACAACTACTGATAATCCAGTAACAGCGCTTGTCACGGCCGAGCCCGTCATGATCTGGTTTGCGTAATCGTTGGTTCCGCTAATAACACTTCCACCGGCATAAGTGTTGGCGGCTGGACCAACAGTGACCGTGCCGAAACCATCCCACGCGTCAGAATGTTGGACGTTGGATGTGTCAAACATGTAGTAGTCGGAGATACTGGTGCCGCTAGGCGGCAATGATTGCCAAGTTTGCCCACAGACGTTTGGAGATGGTGTGAGAGTTGCAGGTGGAGCAACTGCCTCAGCTACCTGGTTGGTAGTGACAGCTCCAAATAAGGACATCGATAGGGTAAGTGCGACGACAAGCGACGCACTTGCAAATGCGCGACTCTCTCTAATCGCAAGCGCAACAAAGCGCTTGGGCTTCCACCAAAAACCCATAGTCCTACAAGGGTAATTTGAGTTTTTTACAAAAACTCAACAACCTTGGGTTAACCCCACATTTATTTTGATGGCGTTGGTGATGGTTTCTGAGTCGGTGCCAGCGTGAACATCAGCTTCCCCTCGGTCTTCGGCTGAAGCTCAACCCAGGTGTTACCAGGGGCCAAAGTCACCGGAGTGCCATCCGCGAGCGCGAGAGATATAGAAGTCTCTCGAGAAGGTTTGGTCCATACCGCCTCGACCATTTTGCCTGCAGTAAAGATGTATGCCTTTCCGGTGCCGATGACCACGTCTTTCGGCACATTGCCGTATTTACGGTCTAGGTAGCTGTGATCCACTTCCACTTGCATAACCACCACGTTTACGGCCTTTAGCTGGCTCCCATCCGCGGCATCCGTGTGCACCTTCTTATCCTGGGTGCGCAGCCAGAGGGTTGAGTCACCATTTGGCGCCCAACTGGCCAGAGCCGAGGGGAAGTAAACGCTGAAATCCTTGACCGAGGCCCCCAAAGTAGCAGCTGTCGAGCCTGCCAAGTCCTTGGCAAAGTTGAACTGAGCGGCCGGAGCTGCTATTTCTGGGTGATCTGTGGCCAGCTTCAACACATTCACGATCACATTGTGCGGAGCCTCGCGGTCTTTAGTGCGACTAAAGGTGCCCTTGCCCTGCTCAGTAGTCTCGGAAGCATTGAAAACATTGGTGTTTCGCATCATGTTGGTGAAAACCGCCTGGCCACCCGAGTAGCAGACAATGCCTCCGAAAGGGCTCAAAATGTCCGGGTCCATGGGCCTAATCGAGCGAACCGGCCCAACCGCATCAGGCAAATCGCTCTGCCAGATGGCCACCAGACGGGTCAAACCACCCTCGACCATCTCGTCAAACACAATATCCGTGCGATTCAAGCCCAGTTGCGGCCGCGCAGCCTCTGAATTGTCGATCTTGCAGGCCACCGATGGGCGACTAAGCCCCATCGCCTCAGGGCTATCCGCCAAATACTTCACCCCGGTCAATGGAGCTGTCGCATAACTCGGTTCCAGACTTTTGCTCGCAACAGGTGCACTCGGAGCACATCCGCTGAGTGCAATACATATAGAAGTGACGGCCAGAACCAATTTTGCAGTCTTCATGCCGCAATCCTAAGGGGAAACGGATTTAGGCATCGCAAATATCAAAGTAGGGTTAACCCCACTAAAAAGCCTATTTTGCCTTCGAGTCAAGATACCTTTAATACATTCCACATTCGTTAAGGGGAACATTCGTGTTTAAAAAATCCGTAGCAGTAGTGTCAGCACTACTACTTTCAGTCTTAGGTCTCGTAGCACTTCCGACCGCAGCTCATGCGGCAAACATCGTGCTCGACATGACTGGGCAGTCGATCAAGTTTGACTCATCAGTCCAGACAGTAAACACTTACCAAACAACAACTGCTGGAGACACAACTGTATACCGCAATGCTGCGACTATCAGTGGCATCACAATCGATGCTGAAATAGTTCGCACGATTGTCGGTACAGCCTCTGCAACTGCAGACCTAGCCTCATCAGCCATCGCAAGCGAGCCGGTCACCCCAGTTGTATACCCTTATTTGACCAAGGCTCAGCTTTTGCAAATCGACGTCACACCTGGCTCAGGTGCTGGAGCTGCATATGCTGAATATAAATTCCGCTTTTTTGAATCAGGTACCTACACTGGGCCTGGTACTGGAAACCTAATTACTCTTCGCAACCTAAAGGTCAACTGCTACGACCTAGACAAAGTTGGTGGATTCCAGTGGGCTCAGTTTAAGTCTTTCCAGACCTACGAACTTTCCGCTGCTCCTGCTGCTTCAACTTTGGCTGTTTCACAGCCTGGAAGTGGTTGGGTGATGTTCAAGGCCACCAACTCCGGTGACTATTCTGCGAACAGCGGTTCATTCACAATGGGTCGCGTTCGAGTGTCATATGATCAGCTAACAGAATTCTCGGTACGTCTTGGTATGGATGCCTCGTCACTTGCCAAGCACGCACTTGACGTGGGAGACGGTTACCCATGGAAAGACTCGGCAACTCGCACATTCACCACCTACAACAACCCAGCGAACACTGCACCTACATCAGCGGCCAAGACCATCTACTACTCAACTGGCACACCTTGGGTCTTCTCTGAGACTGTTGTTCCTACAACAGTGATTGCAGCACCAAACAACTACTTTGACTTCCCGTACCAAGACGCTGAAAACAACGCTTTCGCGAGTGTGCAGGTAGTCACTCTGCCAGCTTCTGGAAACCTACAGTTGCTAGTTGGATCAACCTGGACCAACGTGACCGCCGGTCAAGTAATTCCTGTGACCAGCATCCAAAACGGAATGTTCCGTTTCAATGGAACTGGCACCCAGACCTTTACTTTCAAGGTTTACGACGGTCAGGCATACTCAGCGCTTGCCTACACAATGACTTTGAGCCCGGCCACAAACGCTCAAACCATTACATTCAACAACCCAGGTACTAAGCAGGTTTCGGCTACACCGTTTGCCTCAGGTGCAACAGCATCATCTGGTCTGACAGTTACCCTCATGTCACTCACGCCATCAACTTGTACAGTAACTGGACTCAACATCACAGCTGTTGCCAATGGTGTTTGTACAATCGTGGCTACGCAGAGCGGAAACTCCAGCTACTCTGCTGCGCCACCGGTGACTCAGTCATTCAACATCTCTAGTTTGCAGAACCAGACAATCACTCTGAACAACCCTGGAACTCAAACTGTTAACACAAACATGGGTAGTGCACCAACAACTACAGCTACCGGTTTGTCAGTAACTCTTGTTTCATTGACTACTGGAGTATGTACCGTCAGTGGTTCAGCACCGACCTACACCGTTACTCACATCGCTGAAGGCTACTGCACCCTATACGCAACACAGGGCGGAAATGGAACCTATGCAGCTGCATCACCAGTCCAGCAGACCTACCTGGTTAACGCAGGCGCACTGAACCCTCAGGTAATCACTTTCAATGCACCAGCAAACATAAATACAACTACAACAACTGTCAACTTGTCGGCAACCGCAACTTCTGCGCTGACTGTTACCTTCGGATCGAACACTCCGAGCGTTTGTACTGTTAATGGCAGTGGAGTAGTTACCATCCTCGGACCAGGGGCTTGTAGCATCACCGCATACCAGTCAGGTAACGTCTCATGGGCAGCAGCGCCAACCGTTACCCGTATTTTCTACATCCTTGCCGTGACAACCACGTCACTTCCTAGTGGTGTCGCAGGTACTGCATACTCAACAACTGTGAATGCATTCCAAGGCGCGACAGGTGTTTACACTTGGTCCGCTACTGCGGGATGCCTAACTGGAAGTGGTCTGACACTAAACACGTCAACCGGTGAAGTATCTGGTGCCAACCCAGTTGCCGGTACCTATACCTGTACTTACAGTGCTACCGACTCAGGCGTAACCGCTACCAAGTCACTTGCGATTGTAATTGCGGCTTCGGCACCACCTGCCAAGACTCCAAACGCAATCACTTGGGCTCAGCTACCAAACGTTTCTCTCACAAACGGAAACATCACCCTGGGGGCTACGTCAGACGGAACTGCTGGCAGCCCAGCGACCTCGATCTACTACCAGAGCAATACTCCGACTGTATGTACCGTCACCGGAAACGTAGTGACTTTGGTCGACACTGGTTATTGTGAGCTGACCGCGGACGATGACGGAAACTCGACCTTCGACCCTGCTAGTCAGGCACAGAACTCGTTCTACATCTTTGCGATTTGCACACCATCCATTAGCTCAGGCTTTGAAAACCAGCCATACTCACAGACATTCCAGACTCTTGGAACCGTCGGAGCTGGAACCTTCAGCCTGACTGGGGCACTACCAACTGGACTATCGCTAGACCCGAACACCGGCGTGCTATCGGGTAACCCAAGCCAGCCTTGGAATGGAAGCATCACTGTTACCTATACGCAGGCTAGTGGTGGTACTCATACTCGTACCTACTCACTGATCATCAACGCCGCGCCTGGTGCAACGCCTCCGGGTGGAGGAGGCGGTGGTGGTGGATCGACTCCATCGACTCCATCGACTCCGACACCAACTCCTACCCCGACACCAACCACTCCGGTTACTCCAACACCGACCCCTACTCCAACACCGTCAGAGCCTGCTCAGGTGGAGTTGAAGGCAGTGGTTAACTTCGCTGGTGACTCGACTAAGTTCGTTGGAAACTCGACTCAGATTATTCGTAACCTAGCGAGCAACATCAAAGCTGAAGCGCCGACTGCTGTGGTGATTAAGGTTGACGGTTATGTGAACAAGACCGGTGACACCTCATACGACACCAAGCTTGCTGTTGCACGTGCCAAGGCAACCGTCAAGGCGCTACTGGCACAAGGTGTTGAAGCCACCGTTGTGACCACCGTGTCAAAGGGTATTCACTCGACCACCGGTACTTCTGCGCGCCGTGCTGAAGTTACTGTGATCGTGAAGAAATAGTAATTAGATAAGGAAAATCCCCCCGGGCTTGGTACCGGGGGGATTTCTTTTTTCCAATTCGGAGAAACAGGAAACTTTGTTTAGTTGCTAGTTGGCTTTGGAGTTGGGGTTGGCTTCACTGGCTTCTCAGGCTTTGAAGGCTTGGTCGGCTTAGTGATCTCTGGCTTCACTGGCATTGGTGCAGTTAGAGCAGGAAGTGCTTTGAGAGCTGCGTCGCGTGTGGCGATTGCTGCGTCTACTGCTGTCTTCTTAGCTGCCTTAGCTGCGGTTTCTTTGGTGGCGTCACCAGCTGCTGCTGTCATCGCTGCCTTGAATGCAGTTTCAGCTGCTTCGAGTGATGATTTGAATGCATCCTGCGCTGCTTTCTTAGCGGTGAGGTAAGCGGCGTTTGCAGTCTTCCAGGCATCGAGTGCGGCCTTGTAGGTTTCCATTGCTGACTTGTTGGCTAGCTTGTCTGCCTTGAACTTGTCGTTTGCAGTCTTGAAATCAGCAAGCGCAAGCTTATAAGCGGCCATTGCGTCTTTGAATGGGTGCGCCTTAGGAGCTGGGGTTGAAATTGGGGCTGGGGTGGTGGCATCGACTGCGAAGGCAGAGATGCTTGGCGAGAGAACTAATGCTGTGCAGATCGCTACTGCGGTGAATGTTTTCTTCATGTCTATAGTTTGAAGGTTTGACCTTGTGAGAATTCTTAGAAAGTCTTGGCTTTAGCTTTAGAGGTTTTAGGCTTGGGGCATGGCAAGGATTTTGGTCGTAGACGACGAACCTGGAGTTCGCGAGATGCTCACCGATGCCTTGACCATGCAGGGCCACACTGTGTCCCCTGCGGGTGATGGCTTTGAGGCGCTTGCTTCGCTCCGGGCTGACTCTTTCGATTTAGTGGTCTCCGACATCAACATGCCAAAGGTCGACGGCTACCAGCTGCTCGAGCGAATGCGTGGGCTCGGCGACTCCACCCCGGTCATCCTGCTCACCGCTCGCGGCGAGAAGGCCGATCTGGCCCGTGGCTTCCGCACGGGCGCAGACGACTACGTGACCAAACCTTTTGGTTTGGAGGAACTCTCGCTTCGTATTGCTGCGGTCCTGCGACGCACGGCCGGCACCGGCAGCGAAACGGTTTTGACCTGCGGGCCTTTGTCTGTGGACATCGATGCGCACAGGGTTTCCCTCGACGGCAAGTCAGTTGAGCTATCGCAGACCGAGTTCCGTCTCCTCGTCGAATTACTCGAACGCAAAGAAAAGGTAGCGACCAAGTCAGCGCTCCTGGATTCAGTTTGGGGTATTAACTGGGACACAAATGTCTCAGTACTCGACACATACATTTCTTATCTGCGCAAAAAACTTCACACCGACACCTGGCAGGGCATCAAGACTGTGCGCGGAGTTGGGTTTCAGATAACGAGTAAGTCGTGAAGCAAAACCTTCGCGTCACACTGGTTTCTGTTTTGGTTTTAGCGCTTGCGGTGATCGGCGTGGGCTCGGCATCTGTGTTCATCGCTTATAACGACTCTCTTGCTTCGTCTGCCTCGGTTTTAGAGGAAGGTGTTTCGGCAGTTGACTCCGCCGGTGGTTCGCTCGGCTCTGCCGTCGCATTCGCAGACAGCACTGAATTACCAATCGCCGTTGCGCTAGTTGCATTCGATAAATCGGTAAATACTCTGCACGATACCGACTTTAGTTTTGCGACCAGCTACTCCAACGGTTTGCTCGTGGCAGCGAGCACGCACGCCGTCGTAATCGAAGGTGAAGTTCCTTATCAGCTTCGCGCCGTGCACACCGTCAACGATGAATACATCTTGCTCGCCACTTCGCTCGCGCTTGTTCGTGCATCACTCGATCGCAACATCCTGGTTTTGGTTTTGGCATCTATTGTGGCCATCGGCCTCGGTGGTTTCGTGGTGTTTCTTTTGGCCAGACGCAATTCCGCTCAAGTAATTGCCAGCCTTTCTGCCGCCGCGAATCACGAACGCGAAACCCGTCAATCCATGCAGAACTTTATGGGTGATGCCTCGCACGAGCTGCGCACCCCGCTGACGGTAATAAAGGGCTACTCGGAGTTGCTGGCCAAGGGCGGCGAAGTGGATGCTACTCAGCGCACCAAGGCTTACGAACGAATCGTCGAGCAGGTTAACCGCATGGACGAAACCATCGGCTCGCTGCTCGAGCTCGCCGAGGTAGGCAGTGTCTCTGCCAGTGAATTCGTGGCATTGGATCTGGCCGAACTGATTTCCGGGGCGGCCGAAGACCTAAAGGCTATGTCACCGACCCGCGAATTGACCGTGACTGTGGCCCCGGTTACCGTGCTCGGCTCTAAAGCACTACTGGCCAAACTGCTGGCCAACGCGATCGGCAACATCGCCCGTCACGCCGGGCAAAAAGCTCCGGTAAGCATCAGCTTGAAGCCCATAAAGAAGTATGCGCAGCTCGTGATCGAGGATGGTGGCAAGGGGCTACCTACCGAGGCATACGCCAAGGGAATCCAAGCTTTTCAGCGCTTCGACTCCTCACGCTCACGAGAGACCGGCGGCACCGGACTAGGTATGAGCATCATGAACTCAATCGTCGAGGCTCACGGCGGCACCATGACGATCTCGCAGAGCAAGCTCGGTGGGCTCAAGTTGGATATCCAGCTGCCGTTAAACTAGGTTCATGGCAAAAAAGAGCAGCTTCGACTCACTACCTCGTGAGATTCGCACTGCCCTCTACCGTGTGGATGAGCCAGAAACTTTCGAAGTTGCTCGCAACCGCAACGACTCCATCACAGTTTTCAACAAGCGCATTTCTCGTGTGTATAAATACGTGCGCAAAAACAAAAAGAATGTCGCAGCACTTGAGCGTGAAATCGACAACCTGATTCGTCTGCGCGACAAAAAGATTGCAGCTCCTACCCCACTGAACCGCATGCCACTCAAGGGTTACGACTCAGTTGTGCTCGGTTATGTGGATGGTGACATTTTGGTCAACAACGTTTTACCAAAGCAAATTGCCCTTCTCGCCGAAGCGCTAAAGAAGATCCACTCGACTTTCGAAAAGGAAGGCAAGAATAAACTTGCCGACTGGCACTCTGCTCGAGTGCTGAAGCCTCTGTTTGTGAAAGCTAACGCAGATGACTTCTCTCCTGAGATGATTGCTTATGCGCGCTCAATCGCGAAGTCACTTCGCGAACACGAACTGAATCGCGAAGACATCACTTTTATTCACTCTGACTCACATCTTTCGAACGTAGTCTTCGACGCCAACCGCGCAGTGCTGATCGACTGGGCTCAGGCTGGGTTCGGATCTAAGTTCTTCGACCTCGGCGTCGGCCTCCACGCCCTATTGTTCGAAAAGAAGGTTCTTCAGCGTGACCTGCTTCGTGCTTACATCGGTGCCTACTTCGGTGAAGCCGGGCCTACCGAGCGTGACATCGAACTGATTGATCTTCACGTGAAACTGCGCTTCCTGGAGAGTGCCACCTGGCACCTGCAGCTCAGCAAGGAAGACCAGCTCCTAGGCCGCACTCGCATCCTGAAGCACATCGAAGACAGCTACCGCAAGGCGCAGAAGTTCTCGATCGTCGCTGCAACTAAGTAGTACATACAAGTCTCGGTCAGCCCGTCGAATTACAGATTCGCCGTGCTCCGATCTCGCGTAATGAAAAAAGGGCCCGGCATTTCTGCCGAGCCCTTTTCTAATCCGTAATGAGGATTTACTTCTTGCCAATACCCTTTGCAACGATGACTAGTAGACCAGTTACAGCGGTACCAATCAAGATTGCAAGGATGTAGGTGAGTACGTTGCTCACTAGTGGGAATACGAAGATTCCACCGTGAGGTGCGCGTAGCTCGTTGCCGAATGCAGCAACAAGTCCACCGGTAACTGCAGAACCAAGCATGATCGAAGGGATCACGCGGATTGGGTCAGCAGCTGCGAATGGAATCGCACCTTCTGAGATGAATGATGCACCTAGAAGCCATGCAGCCTTACCGTTCTCGCGCTCTGAGTCAGTGAATAGACCCTTGCGAAGAACAGTTGCAAGTGCAAGACCTAGAGGAGGAGTCATACCTGCAGCCATAACGATAGCCATGACCTGGAACTGTGGAGCTGAAGTTGCAGCGCCTGCAGCAGCAAGACCAGTGGTTGCGAATACGTAAGCAACCTTGTTAACTGGGCCACCCATGTCGAATGCCATCATTAGACCTAGGACGATACCTAGAACTACTAGACCTGAAGTTGAAAGGTTAGTTAGACCATCGTTTAGAGCGGTCATCAAACCACCAACTGGAACCTTTAGAACTAGAACCATTGCGAAACCAGCTACCAATGAGCCAAGTAGTGGGATTACCACAACAGGCATGATTGGACGGATCCAGTTTGCAACCTTCCAGCGGCTGATCCATAGAGCAACTCCACCGGCGATAAGACCACCGATGATTGCACCAAGGAATCCAGTGCCAGTTCCTAGTGGGTTGCCGTCAAGACCGGTTGCAAGTGCACCGGCGACGAAACCTGGAGCTAGACCTGGACGGTCAGCAATTGCATACGCAATGTAACCAGCAAGAACTGGTACGAAGAATGCGAATGCTGCCTTACCTAGCCAGAAAATGATGAATGCCCAGTTCTTGCCGTCTAGCAAGTTGAAGCCAGTTACGGCACCTGAGTCGTTAGTTGGAACAGCCATCTTGGCTGCGTCGTATGCGTGAATACCGTCATTACCGGCAAACGCGCTTCCTAGTAGGAAGCCAAGAGCGATAAGAATACCGCCGGCTGCCACGAATGGAATCATGTACGAAACACCAGTCATTAGCCACTGGCGTAGTTTTGCACCTGTACCTGCCACTACTTCTTCTCCTTTGAAAATGAACTACGTAGTTACATTTGTTGGCCCGATCGCGGGGTTGCGATCAGGTTTGTTACTTCTTACCGAAGAGGCCTCCGAGGAAACCCTTCTTTTCACCTGCAGGCTTTGCAGCCTTTGGTGCTTCTGCCTTTGGAGCTGCCGACTGGCCATCCCCAACTTTCGCAGCGGTTCCAGCTTTTGCGGCAGAAAGTACTTCTTCAATCAGATCAGCGGCGCCCTTCATAGCTTTAGCGACGCCCACCTGAATGTAAGGCTTCCCGTTGAAACGACCCTTGTCTTTTACCTCAAGGTCAACGGCGAAGATAACTGCATCTGCTGCATCAATCACTGACTGAGCCAGTGGGTTTGACCCCGCAGAGCCTTGGGTCTCGACGATTACTTCGTGACCAAGCTTTTTGCCAGCCTGCTCTAGAGCTTCGGCGGCCATGTAGGTGTGAGCAATTCCGGTAATGCAGCTAGTTACTGCGACGATCTTTGCCATTTATTTTTGTACCTCTCGTGTGACGATCTCAGCAATTGCTGATGGATCTTTCTCTGCGCGCAATGCGTCGCAGAAATCTTCGTGCATCACCTTGCGTGCAAGTGAGCCAAGAATTTCTAGGTGGGTGCCTTCACCAGATGCTGGTGCGGCGATTAGGAAAATCAAAGTTGATGGTCCGTCGTCTGCGCCGAAGTCCACGCCCTTCTTGGTGGTTGCTACTGCAACCGAAGGTACGACCACGAGGTCGCTTTGCGCGTGAGGAATTGCAATTCCACCTTCGATGCCGGTTGGGAAGTGTTCTTCGCGACGAGCAACCGCTTCGAGGTAACCCTCGATCTCGGTTACGCGACCGGCGTCGACGAGACGCTGGGCGAGCATTCGGGTTGCTTCTTCTTTGGTGGATGCGTCGATGTCGACGATCACGATTTCAGGGATGGTGATGGGGGTGCTCAATGCATTACTCCTTGAGTCATTTCGGTCACGCTTGCGTGCCTCCTTCGTCCCTCACCGTTGAGTTATGACAAAGATACTCAGCAAGTGGTCAGAAACGTGGCAGGTAACACAAAACCGTTACCGAAATTTGACCTATATTTTGTGGGTCTCCTACAAATGTTTTGTAGGCCAAAATAGGCAGAAATAGTCCGAATTCCGCACAATTGGCGGGTTCCAGCCATTTCTGACACACTTATCTCAGAAACAATACCCGCAGTTAACCTTTGGAGGCCGCAAATGGCTCAGTTCACCCTCGAAGTCACCGTTCTAGACCCGATTGGGCTGCACGCCCGTCCGGCTGGCCAGATTGTGAAGCTAGTAAAGGAGTCTGGACTCGAGGTCTCAATCGGTCGTCCTGGTGAGGAATTTGCCAAGGCAAACTCGGCCCTTCGCCTTATGGCCCTCAAGATCAAGACCGGCGAGACCTTGACCCTCGAGGTCGAGGCCGAAGACCAGGCTGCCGCAGACGGCATTGCCGCTCAGATTCAAGAATTCCTAAAGGGCTAAGGCTCTTCTAGTGGCTGGTTTGGCGGCTGGAGCCGTACTCAAAGGCTTGGGCGTAGGCCTCAACGCGGTGGTTGCACCCGTATATAAGGTGGCTCCGATGCAGGCTCTTCCGGCCTGGAGCAAATCGACCAAATCGGCAGACGAGGAAAAGGTTGCCCTCCAGGGTGCAATCGCAGCGGTCGCTACACAGCTAGACGAACTTGGTGCCGGCGTTGGTGGAACCTCCGCAGAAATTTTCGAAGCGCTCAAGTATCTGCTCGAAGACGAAGAACTTTTCGAAGTTGCCGAAGGTCACCTCGCCGAGGGTTGGACTGCGGGTGCTGCGTATGGCAAGGCCGTGGATGAGTTTGCCGAATTGCTGGGTGGAGATCCCGACTTCGACGAACGTGTAAAAGATTTGCAAGATATTTCGAAGCGCGTGCAAGCAAACCTTGCAGGTATTCATGTCGGTTTGGATTTACCGACTTCGGGTTCGTTCGTAATCGTTGGTGATGATTTTTCTCCTGCAGACACCGCGCAGTTCACTCCTGCTGTAGTTGGTGTGATCACACTAAAGGGTGGACCAACTTCACACACTGCAATCATTTGTCGTTCGCGTTCGATTCCGGCTGTCGTTTCTTGCGGCGATGCCGCCGGTTTAGAAAACGGCGACAAAGTTTTGGTCGACCCAGTTGGTGACCGAGTAGTTTTCGGTGGCGACATGTCTGTCGCGACTCAGGCGATTACTTTCGTCGACACCGGTCGCGACCCAATCGTTCCGGTGCGTTCAAACATCGGTTCGGTAGAAGACGCACGCAAGGCAGCCGAAGCAGAGGCCGATGGTGTCGGTCTGTTCCGCACAGAGTTGCTTTACCTTTCGGCACAGACTCAGCCTTCGGTTGAGGCGCAGTCGGCTTCATACGCCGAGGTGCTAGCGGCCACTCCTGACGGGCCGATCGTGGTGCGCACTATTGACGCCGGTAGCGACAAGCCAGTGCCGTTCTTGAACATGGGACACGAGGAGAACCCTTCGCTCGGCGTGCGCGGATACCGCTTGATTGTGGAGCACAAGCAGTTCATCGTGGATCAGTTGCAGTCGCTCGAATTTGCACGACAGCACACCGGTAAAGATGTTTGGGTAATGGCACCGATGATCGCCACCGCCACCGAGGCTCGAGAGTTTGCAGAACTTGCTCGCAGCATCGGTCAGTTCAAGGTTGGCATCATGGTCGAAACTCCTTCGATCGTTACTCAGATTGCAGACCTCAAGGGTCAGATTGATTTCTTGTCTGTCGGCACAAACGACTTGTCACAATATCTTTTTGCAGCAGATCGCATGAACCCGGCACTCGGTTTGCTTCTGAACCCGTGGCAGCCTGCATTGATTCGCACACTCGCTCGCATTGCATCAGAGTCACTCGAAGCTGGAATCTCTTCTGGAGTTTGTGGCGAGAGCGCGAGTGATCCGGCGTTTGCTGTTGTGCTTGCCGGTCTCGGTATGAAGTCGGTTTCTTCTTCGCCGTCTCAGGTGAAAGCGGTTAAGGCTGCTCTCTCTGCGGTGTCGATGGCAGATGCACAGCGCATCGCGACCGAAGTTCAGAAGTTCAGCACTGCTGATGAGGCAAAAGCATTCGTGCTAGCCGAACTGGCGTTGCTGCAGTAATCATGGATTCCAAAAAGCGCACGCTCAGTAAAACCATCAGTTGGTATGTCTTTCACAACTGCATGATGTTCACCATCACATATCTCTTGACTGGAAGTTGGGAGACGGGCGTGGCTGTAGCGGTGTTGCAGACCCTCGGCGAATCGGTGCTTTATTACTTCCACGAACGCATCTGGTTGCGCATAAAGCCAAAGAAGAAAGCCGGAATTTCCGCAGAGTAATTCGGTTTACTCAACCATGAGCATCTTTGAGACCCCAATCACCCTGATCGACGGCACTGACACCACGCTTGGCTCGATTGCCAAGGGACCGGTTTTGGTGGTTAACGTGGCATCTCGTTGCGGGCTGACCCCGCAATACGAGGCCCTAGAGGAACTGCAGAAGAAGTATGGCCCGAAGGGTTTCACCGTGGTGGGTGTGCCGTCGGATCAGTTCAAGCAGGAGTTGGCCTCTGATGGAGAGGTCGCGGAATACTGCTCGACCACCTGGGGAGTGACATTCCCGATGACCTCGAAGGCCATGGTCAATGGCCGCAACCGCCACGAGCTTTACAAGACTTTGGTCAAGACCAAGGACGGCATGGGGCTGGCCGGTCCGGTGATGTGGAACTTCGAGAAATTCCTAGTCGGCAAGGATGGCCAGATACAGCGCTTCCGTCCGACCACAAAGCCGGATGACCCGAAGGTAATCGCGGCTATCGAAGCTGCTCTTTAGAGTCCGTTTTCCTGACGGAATACCGCGACAATTGCGTTGGCGTGACCGTGACCCATTTCGTGCTCGGTCTTGAGCACTCCGACCATCTCCATGTGAGTCTTGGTCTTGTGCTTCTTTAGTATTTTCATCCAGTGATCAATCGGCTTGCCGTACTTCTTTTCGATTGACGGGAAGTAACTCTTCGGACCTTGAACTTTTTCTGCCATGTCAGAAATTTACTGCCAAACACCGACTCGGCGCAATCGTGCAATCGCCGCGTCTTCAATCGGTGAATCACTTCCAATTGCCACTCGCATCAGGCGCAGGATATTTGTGGTTTGTGATTTCACAAACCAAAGCGGCAGAGTCTTTTGATTTAGTAAATCTTGGTAGTGCTTCGGCATGGTTGCCAGCGCCGCGAAAAAGAAAAGTCGATAAAACGGTTTTGCCAAAGTTGGTAGTGGCGGGTTTTTCAACCACTTGATTACTTCGCGAGTGTCATCGTTGACGACAAGTTGATCGTCAAATTGTTTGAGGGTCGCGAGAAGTTCGGCTTCGCTAAGCGGAGCGGTTTCTAGCCCCAGCGGTTTTACTGACTCTGCCCATAGTCGCACGTATTCGTCTGCTCCACCCGGAATCGGTTTCTTGGAATAGTTCTGATGCGCTCGCAAGAAAGAGTCCATGAACGCCACGTGCACCCAGAGCAAAAGGTCTTTGTCTGCAGCTTGATAGTTTCGTTTTTCGCCTGACGCGGTTTGGTATTCACCTTTGACACGAGTGTGCAGTTTGTTCACGCGGTTGGCTTCGGCAAGATTTGATTTGGTTGGACCAAAAGTGGTGACAGTCAGCCACCGAATCGTGCCGGCAAGGCGTCCGAGTGGATCCTGCTCGTAGCGCGAGTGCTGTCGCACTCCGGTGAGTGAGCCGGGGTGTAGTGCCTGCATAAGCAGAGCGCGCACTCCGCCGACAAGCGTGGCGAAGTCTGCGTGCACAATCCAAGGTGCCTGGTTTGGCAGGTAGAGGCCGGGTTCATCGCCCTCGGCAACAGCGCCCAACCAGGGCGGCTTGCCAGTCTCCGAGCCGGAGAGCAGCCGAACGAATCGGCGAGCTAGGGCTTTTTGGATTCGGTTACTTGGCACTCAACAATTGTTTCACGCGAGGCACTACCTCGGTTGCGTAAAGCTCAATGTTGCGCAGCAATCTGCTTTGCGGAATCGGTCCGTTTGAGTACTTCAAGTCGAAACGTGTGGCTCCGACTGACTCCATCGCATAAGCAATTTTCTTTGCGACGGTTTCTGGAGAGCCTACATACATCGAACCGTGTAGCACTTCACTCATGTAGTGACCGTGAGTGGCTTCTCCCCAACCACGCTCGCGACCGATGCGCCCAAACGAACCCTGGTAGTAAGGCCAGAATTCCGCTTGTGCTTCTTCGTCGGTGGGCGCGAGGTAACCGGGCGAGTGAATCGAAACTGGAAGTTGTTCTTTTCCAAATTCTTTTAGCTGGTTGCGATACAGCTGCGCGAACGGAGCGAAGCGTGCAGGATCGCCTCCGATGATGGCAAGTGCCATCGGTATTCCGTGACGGGCTGCTCGCACTACAGACTCCGGAGATCCACCGACTCCAACTCGAATACCCATGTGTCCGCTGTGCGATCGCGGGTAGACCGTTTGGTTGTTTAGCGTCGGTGTAAATCGACCAGAGTGGGTGACTGGTTTTTCTTTGAATAGCTCAACCAGCAGTTCTAGTTTTTCTTCGAACAGGTCGTGGTAGTCACCGAGGTTATATCCGAAAAGTGGAAAGCTCTCTGTGAACGATCCGCGACCGGCAGTGATTTCTGCGCGTCCGTTTGATAGTGCATCGATGGTTGCAAAGCGTTGGTAGACGCGAATCGGGTCTTCGCTCGAGAGCACGGTCACGCCGGTGCCCAGGATGATGTTCTTGGTAACGGTAGCGATGCCGGCGAGCACTGTGTCGGGAGCCGATACCGCGAAGTCTTCACGGTGGTGTTCACCGATGTTGATGCCGTGAAGCCCGAGTTCGTCCGCCAACTTGGCCTGCTCCACGATGTTGCGGATGGTCTGGGCGTCGGATTGGGGGTTGCCCTGCTCATCGACTGAGCTGTCACCAAATGTGTCTAGGCCGAACTTGAGGTCGTTGATGTTCATGGGTTAAGTAAACCCCATCTTGACAGATTTATTCCGCTATTTCCTTGGACCGCTGGAGTAGATACTCACGTTGGTGCGGCGGGACTTAGGGGTGTTCTCTGGCGAGATACCGCGAGGGGTCAGACTTACATAGGCGTCGACGCCGAGCCCACGAAGAACCTTTACCGTGTTGGTGGCTCGATCGCGAGAGAGCCTGATGTCGTAGCTCTTGTCATTGGTTTCTTTCACCCAGCCATCGACAATGACCTGCAGTTTCTGCACGTTGCGCTTCACCTTGTTGGCAAGTTTTACCAGCTCTTTGTAAGCAGTTCTAGTAATTACAGGCGAGTCTCCCGTGAAGTAGATCGGTGTACCTGCAGGAAGCACCTGCCAGACCGGCCAAAGGGTCACGTTCTTATCTGTAATGAAGTTTCTCTTTATACCTATGGTTGTTCTAGTTAGTTCTGACCAACCATTGAACTGATAATTTGGCTTGCTCATATTCGGCAACGTGAGCGGTGTGCCTCCGTAGTTGTAGGTCAGCACAATATTGTTGCGATTAGGTTCAAGTGGCACAAGGGTGACTGTAAATTGCTGCCCAATCCAAATCGCATACAGGTCGGTGTCCTTGAGCGGCGTGTATGAATTCTCCACCGGAGTCGTACCACCATTTGTTAGACACCAGCCACCGAATTTGTAATTCGGCATCACGCTGGTTGGCAGCGTGAGTGGAAGTTCGCCTTCGGTGTATGTCATTTCAAGTACACCTTGGGTGCCGCCGTTGTAATGGAAGTGAACCAACATGGTCACTGTTCGAGGAGCAGCAGGCGGAATCCAGATCGCGTAAAGCAAGATTGTGCCGGTCGGGCTGTATGGATTGTTGACTGCGTTGCTTCCGCCATTGGCTGGAGACCAACCACCAAAAGTGAAGCCAGTCCTAGTCGAAGTTGGCAAATTAAGTCCCGGGTTACCAACCGTAAATGTCATGCTCAAAGTTCCGGTGGTACCACCGAGGTAATTGAAGGTTACGGTGTAGACCTCCGGAATCCAGATAGCGAACAGAGTGACATCTGTGCCGAAGGAGTATTGGGCGTTGTTCGCGTATGCCACGCTATTGCTGCCATCGACCAAGGACCAACCACCGAACGAGTAGCCGGTGCGAATAAATGGGTTGGCGTCAAGGTTAGCTGCCGCACTAGAGATCTGATATGTGTCACCCTGGCTGCCCGTGTAAGCGCTTCCCGGCTTGAATGTTACCGTCACGGGTACCGCGAGCGCGGCTGCCGAGTTGTCCCAGCGAGCGTAGAGATCTACCGCCTGGGTTACGGTGTAGGTGGCCAACTCCTGGGTGTCGTTGCTGTTGAGCATCCAACCCATCAGTGCATAGCCGGTTCGTGTCCAACCAGTGGAGTAGTCAAGGGCATTGGTTGAGCCGTAGTTGAAGCTGTGAGTTGTCGTTGTCGTGGCCACGCCATCGTTGTAGTGATAAGTGACAACGAAGCTATTAATCTGCCATACCGCGTAAAGAGATGCAGATGCCGTGACAGTGTAACTTCCCGAAGGGGTCGTCGCATTGTTGGTAGTTGACCAACCAAGGAACGTGTAACCGGTGCGAGTGAATGGGTTGCTGAAGTTGAGTGCGTTGGTTGCGCCGTAGTTGTAGTTCGCAGTGGTGTTGGTTGAGCCACCGTCATTTTTGTTAAAGGTGATTGTGTAGCTGTTGATCTGCCAGACCGCGTAGAGGGTGACATCGCCCGTGACTGTGTATGTGGCTAGCGCCGAAACAGCGTTGTCGGTCAGTGCCCAGCCAAGCAATGTATAACCCGTGCGAGTCCAGCCAGAGTTGTAAGTCAAAGCCGTCGTGTCACCATGCTGCAAGTTGCGAATGGTTGAGATTCCTGAGCCGTCATTCTTGGCGTAGGTAACGGCTTGAAGGTCGATTGTCCATACCGCAAAGAGAGTTACTGCCCCTGTGACCGTGTATGAGGTAAGAGCCGTTGTTGCGTTGTTGGTGAGTGCCCAACCTTGGAAGGTATAACCGACATAAGTCCAGCTCGGGTCATAGCTAAGTGCAGTGATGTTTCCGTGATTCAAGCTTTGAGTCGCTGTAGTGCCGCTGCCATCATTCTTGGCGTAGGTAATGGTGTAGCTGTTTAGTTGCCAAACCGCATACAAAGTTGCAGGAGCGGTGACCGTGTAGCTGCCGAGTGCCGAAGTAGCTCCGTTGGTTTCAGCCCATCCCAATAGGGTGTAGCCGGTGCGAGTCCAGCCCGATGAGTAGCCGAGCGCGTTGGTTGCACCGTAGTTGTAGTTCTGAGTGGCAGTCGTGCCGCTGCCATCGTTCTTGGCATAGGTGAGGGTGTAGCTGTTGATCTGCCACACCGCATAGAGGTTGGCGTTTGAGGTGAACGGGTAGCTGGCCTGGTTCGCATAGGCAACCGTGCCAGCATCAGCGCCCACCTGTGTGGTGGCCCAACCCTGGAAGGTGTAGCCCGTTCTGGTGAAAGGGTTAGCGACAAGGTTGGCTGCGGTAGTCGATGACTGAGTGGCATCTGCAGGTCCGCTGAAGTTTGGTTTGAAGGTAACCGTGTAAATCGGTTGAGTAGTCCAACGTGCATAGAGGGTCACGCTGCCGGTTGGTGTGTATGGATCAGCAACCGAAGCGCCTCCGGCACCCGAGCTTCCTGCTGTCAGCGACCATCCCAAGAAGGTGTAGCCCGACTTGACCATTGTTCCTACGGCTGGAAGCGCAATTGGAGACGTAACCCCTACGGTGAAGCTGTCGCTTGATCGAGTTGGTGATCCTGAATCTGCAGTGTTGGTGTCGTACGTAATGGTGTAAGTATCAGGAGTCCAAACCGCATAAAGAATTGCGGATTGAGTGACTGTATAGCTTCCAAGTGCGGTTCCGGTATTGGTACCAGACCAACCACCAAATGTGTAACCCGTGCGCGACCAACCTGAAGAATACGAAAGGGCTGTGGTGGTGCCGTAATTGTAATTCTGGTTCGAAGTTGTACCGCTGCCATCGTTTTTGCTATACGTAATCGTGTAGCTATTTATTTGCCAAATTGCATAAAGTGTGGCGTCACTCGTGACCGTGTAACTCGTCAAAGCAGTTGTGTCTGTGCTGTTTGTCGAGTAACCGAGGAACGTATATCCTGTGCGAGTCCAACCGCTGTTAAATTGCAACGCGGTCGTATTGCCGTAGGTGTACGTGTCGGTCAGAGTCGTGGTGGTGCCGTAGTTGCGGTTGTAGGTGATCGTGTAAGTGTTCGGCGTCCAGATCGCATACAGGGTCAAGCTTGCAGATGGAGTGTACGGGCTTAGCACTGCGCCAGTGCCTGCGCCATCAGTGCCGGCAGCGAGAGACCAGCCACCGAAGTTATAACCGGTGCGAGTCATGGTGCCAGCTCCTGGCAAGACAATCGCCGAAGATGTGCCTACCGTGTAGGTATCTGTTGCCTTGGCGAGCGCTCCACCGGTTGCGGTATTTGAGTTGTACGTGATTGTGTAAACATCGCCATTCCAAATCGCATTCGCGGTGGCGTTCGCAGTGAGTGTGTAGTTGGCCCCAGCCGCGTATACGGTGCCATTGATGTTCCAACCACCAAAGCTGTAGTTGGTGCGAGTAAGTGTGCCAGCGGTGGCTAATTGAATGACTCCATTATTAGTTACTGCTGCCGGTGCCGCACCACCGGTATTTCCGTTGCCCGCATATGTCAGCGTGGCATTAATTGTGAGTGCGAAGGTTTTAGTCGTGGTCGTGCCGAATGAAATATCCGTCATGACAATCACAATCGAATAGACGCCAGCCGTTGTTGGTGTGCCAGAGAGTAGACCGTCTGCCGTCAAGGTGAGGCCCGCCGGAAGTGATCCGGTCTTGGACCAGGTGTAACCGTAGGAACCACCAGTACCGGCGAAACTAGCGTTATAGACAGTGCCAGTGCTTCCACCCGAAAGCGGTGAGGCTGTGGTGATTTTGATCGTGGTGAATGAAAGCACCGCACCGTAGGCGACCACACCGGTTGCGGTTACAGTCACCTTTACCTGGAAGTAGTAAGTCGTGCCACCGGTGAGGCTTGTGACAGCAGCAGTCTGGGCTGTGTTGCTCGATCCAGAGATGTTTGGAGTGCTACCCGCGACGGATGAACAGTTAGTTAGCAAACCAGCTGACTGAGTCGCATCGGTTCCGTAGCAAAACGCAACTGTCGAAGTTGATCCGTTTGCGTTTACGTTTCCGTTAAGAGTTGCCGTGGTTTCGCCGACAACCGTGGCATCTAGGGTGGTTGCACTTGGAGAGCCGGTAGTGAATGCCAGTGTTGCACCAGAGACAGTTCCGCCCGGGCAGTATGTGCCAGCAGTACAGGTGACATACAACTTATAGAAGTATCGGGTGGCGGTGGCAAGCGCAGTGACGTTGCTAGTGCCGTCAATCTTGTCGGAGTTGACCACGAAGTCACCGGCAGAGTTTGCCGCAAAGACAAGGTTGGCTGCGGTGCCAGAGCCGTTATCCACGACAACCTGATAGGCCGCTTTACAGCCAACGGTCAGTGCAGAGTCGGTACAGAGTAAGAAGTACACGCCCGTGATAGCCGTGAGGTTTGGGTTCAGTGAACCGTTAAGGGTTACTGTCGTCGCTGCGATGTTGCTTGCGGCAGTTGTGGTTACTGTTGGGATCGCAGCTGTCGCGGCGGTCGTGAAGGAAAGGATGTCACCGTAGAAAATCTTTCCAGTTGAATCTTTTACCTGACCCTGGAAGTAATAAGTCGTCAATTGTGAGAGACCAGACAGTGCTTGCGCCTTGGCAATTGAGCTTGTGCCGGTGATGGATACCCAACCGGTCTGAGTGACCGAGTTCACCATGTTTGGATCGCGTGACCAAGCGAACTGGAAAGTGACTCCGCTACCACCGGATGGATTTGCGAAGGCATTGATGTTGGCGGTCAGGTCGGTGACCGTATCGGCGGGTTGAGTAACGACGGTTGGATCAAGGCTGATGTCCGTGTTGTTGACTGTGTAACTACAGATCCCACCGGTCGAAGTTGTATTGACCGCGCTAGCCGATGCTTGAGTACTCGACGAACCAATCAAGACATCACCGGTGTATGCAACCACAGTTGTCGTATACGTTGTTGCCGAAGATCCACAAGGAATCACGAATTGATAAGTGATGTAGTAAGTGGCACTCGACGTAACCGAGAATGGTCCGACAAAGTGGTACGGCGGCGGCGTCTTTGTTGAATCAGCTGCTAAATACGACGGGTCGGCTGCCGTGGATAAACTCGCCAGGTTTGTGCCCATGCGTACTGAGCCGGCTACAAAGGTAGTTCCGGACTGGTGGGTATCGACCACCTCATCCACGACCAGTGGCGAGGTGGAAGTCGTACTAATCGCCACCGTGTACTGAATCGTCACGGTAGTAGAGGTAGAAGATACCGGTGTACCAGAGGCGCTAACCGTGACCACCAGAGCAGTAGATGCGACACCACTCAAGTTGATGGTTCCGCCTGTGACGGCTGAAGGGTCTGAATGCTTGAACTGAGTACCCGAGGCGATGAAGGCAACCGGTGCCGGCTTGGTTGCCGCTGGACCAGGTCCAATAATTCTGTAGGTGTAACTGGCGGTCCAGTTTGATCCGTTACCGTTTCCGGTACAGGTGGTCAGAGTGGTGCCATTTACGAAAAGCTGGTTGGTAAGCACCAAATCAGGGTTTGGATTCTGGCACGAGATGGTAATCGTCGTGCTTTCAAGTCGCAACGCTCGCGTGGGCCAACTGGATACGCCGGCAGGTGAAGACCAGAAAGCCGAACCATCAGGGGATGAAGTTCCGCTACCTACTTTTCCAGTGGCTGCCGAAGTAACTGCGACCACGACAGTACCACCGAGTGTAGGAACTGCAGGTGTAGGTGTACTAGTGACAGTGTTTACCTTGTTGGCGCTTGCCTTAATTGTTTCGACAACTTTTTGGAAAGCAAAATCACAAACTAAGAGTTCGCTTGCTCCAATTAAGTCAGGACGCTTGTCGTAGACATGCACCGTGTGAGTCTGTGCGGTTGTGGCAGCTCCGGACGCCTTTAGAAGAAAGAAAACAGTGGCAGTGCCGTTTGCAGCAATTGAATTAATCTGCTGATATTCATCTGCCGGGTTCGCAAGTGTAACTTTTCCACCGGCGAATGAATCAACTTTTACCCAGAGCTTAGATCGCGCATTCACTGTGTCAGTGTTGTCGATCTTGTAACCGACGTAAGCGGCATCAACCTTTGGTGTGACACCGGAGTCGATGTACATAACCTGACCGTGAGACGGTGTGGCTTTAAGTTTGTTGGTCGCGTTTGTATAGCCACCAATACAGCTCGAGTTTGCTGCCTTTGCTTCCGGCGCTGTTGCTGCTTCAATTACTTGAAAATAAGAAGTAAGAAGTATGGCGGCAAGGAATAACGCAAGAACTCGCCTGGCATTGCCAAAAACGAGGCGCATGCCACTTCTAGCCATTGCCATTTCTCTCTCTAACCCTGTTCGCATAAGCGAACTAGCCGGTTAATGCTGTCATGTGGGAGTTGTATTTTGCGAGTAAATTCAACTTCCAACAGCTCAAAGGCGCCTGTCTGTAGGGCTACCACTACCAAAATCCGACCCCCTAGGATTAGCGGCATGAGCGCATTCAAACTCGTCGGGGGAATCCGAGTTCTCGTTGCGACTGCCCTTTTGGCAGCAGTCGTTTGGCAGATTACGGACCGTCTCATCCATAATCTATTTCGACCTGCTGAATACTTCTCGTACTTCAGTATTCAGGGCACTTTAATTTGTGCAGTAGTACTCGCTGTCACGGGCGTGCGAGCAATCAGAGGCCTAAGTGAAACAAAACTTATTACTCTCACGCGTTTGTCTACAACCGTTTACGTTGTTGTAATTTCTGTTGTCTATAACGCACTGCTTAGAGGTGGTGCCGGCGACATTCGCGATGCCGGTTACAAGTGGCCCGTTCTGCCGAACGAAATCATTCACGTGTGGGGCCCGATCTTGATGCTTCTTGACTGGTTGCTAATCGCAGGTTTCTCGTCGGTGCGATTGCGTGCAGCTTTTTGGGTGGTTCTCTATCCGGTTGCTTGGATTTTGTTTTCTGTAATTCGCGGCAACATCGATGGTTGGTGGGCCTACTGGTTCCTCGACCCAAACGATAAAGGTGGGGTAGGCGGAATGCTCACTTACATTTTTGGAATCGCGGCACTAATGATTGTGCTCGGTTTGTTGCTTTCGCTTTTTGCAAAAGCTCTGCGAAAAATACAGTTGAGTTAGTCGGCAGCGGCGAGCTGTCCGCAGGCTCCGTCGATTTCTTTTCCGCGAGTATCGCGAAGAGTTGTTGGGATTCCCTGCGCTTCCAGTCTTCTCACAAACTCGCGAGTGACCTCTGGAATCGATGCGGTCCAAATCGAACCCGGTGTTGGGTTTAGCGGAATCGGGTTCACGTGCACCCAGCCCTTGCCGCGGGCATTGAGCTTCTCGCCCAACAGATCGGCGCGCCAGCCGTGGTCGTTCATGTCTTTGATTAGCGCATACTCAATGCTGACTCGACGTCCAGTTTTCTCGAAGTATTCGCGAGCTGCATCAAGCGCTTCGTCCACTTTCCAACGCGAGTTCACCGGAATCAGCTCATCGCGAAGTTCGTCGTCTGGCGCGTGAAGTGAAAGTGCGAAGGTCACCGGAATTTGCTCGTCTGCGAGTTTCTTGATTGCCGGCACTAGTCCGACAGTCGAGACGGTGATGTTGCGGGCACTCATGCCTAGACCTTCGGGCTGCGGGGCAACCATAGTTTTGAGAGCGGTCATCACGCGGTTGTAGTTGGCGAGTGGTTCACCCATGCCCATGAACACAATGTTGTTGACGCGTTCGTTGGTGCCGTCTTCGTGTTTGTGAATTCCACCGAGCTGACCCTTTGCAATCGCCTGGTTGGCGCGCACAATCTGATCGAGAATTTCTGCCGCGGACATATTTCGAGTCAGTCCAGCTTGCCCAGTTGCGCAGAACGGACAGTTCATTCCGCAACCGGCTTGAGATGAAATACAAAGTGTGATGCGACCCGGGTAACGCATCAAAACCGATTCGACGAGTGCACCATCGAAAAGTCGCCAAAGAAATTTAATGGTGTCGCCTTTATCGGTTTGCAGGCGCTTCACTTCGGTGAGTAGCGGTGGCAACATCTGCGCCACGAATTCCTCGCGACCGTTGGCCGGAAGATCCGACATGTCGGCTGGGTCTGAGGTGTAGTGAGAAAAATAGTGGGTGCTGAGTTGCTTGGCACGGAAGGCAGGAAGCCCCAGCTCCTTGACCTTTGCGGCGCGTTCGTCTGGGGTCAGGTCAGCAAGGTGAACCGGAGGTTGCTTGCGCTTAGGCTCGGCGAAGGCGAGTAGCGGCTTGCCGTCGGCATCGAGTTTTTGGCTCCAGCCTTCTGTTTTCGGCCTGACCTGGATCGGTTCGTTCATCGGTTCAAGTCTATGTGGACGCTGATAACTGGCATTAGGGGATGCGATAGGGAAACGCTCCCGATATTGCGATTTATCCGCAAAGATTGAAGCAACACAATCAAGGATGATTAATGTCACGTTTGCACGAAGTTCCAGCCGATATCTCACGTTCGTGGATGCTCGTTCCCGGCACTGCCCCAGATTCCTTCGACCGCGCAGCCGCCTCTCGCGCTGACCAAATCATTCTCGATGTCGAAGACGCTGTAGACCCAAAGCTCAAGCCACAGGCCATCGAAGATGTTGCCCAGTGGTTGGAAAAGGGCGGAAGCGCCTGGGTGCGCATCAACGACTACACCACCGATTTCTGGAAGGCAGACCTCGAACGCCTTCGCGGAATCCCGGGTCTTCGCGGAGTGATGCTGGCCAAGACCGAATGGGCCAACCAGGTCACGGAAACTTTTGAACTACTCGGCAGCGACAAGCCAGTTTTGGCTCTGGTCGAATCTGCACTAGGCATCGAAGAGGCTCGCGGTATCGCCTCGGCCAAGGGTGCTTTCCGCTTGGCTTTCGGCAGCGGCGACTACCGCCGCGACACCGGAGCATCTGCCGACAACGACGCCATGCTCTACCCACGATCAAGACTGGTCACCGCATCTCGCATCGGTGGATTGCCTGGCCCAATCGACGGACCGACAGTTGGTTCATCGCACCCGATTTTGCGTCAGCAGTCTGAGGTCTCGGTTTCGCTGGGCATGACCGGCAAGCTTTGCCTTCAGGCGGATCAGATCGTGGTCATCAACGAAACCATTTGCCCGACCAACTCAGACGTAATCTGGGCTCGCGAGTTTATGGACGACTTCGAGTCACGCGGTCGAGTTATTCGCGACGGCAGTGACCTGCCTCGATTGGGTCGCGCGCAGAAGATTGCGCGTCTGGCCGAAGCGTTCGGCATCAACCCGCTTTAGGTTTTATTCGACGTCGATAATTTCCGACGCCTTGCGCAGCATTCCTATGAGCCACATGATGGCTGGATCGTTGCTCTTGCTCGGGTGGTAGTGCACGCTCTCGATAAGCGTGATGTGCGGCAAATCTGTTTCGACAATCTGAATACCTAGAACATCAATCAAGCGATTAGCAAGACGCTCTTGCACCATTCCGATGTTGTCAGTCTCGGAAACCATCAGTGGCACCAGCGAAACTTCGGTCACGCCGACAACTTCCTGTTCTGCAGTCAAACCTAAATCTGCGAATAGCTTGTCGACTTGATTTGTTTTGTTTCCAAGATTGAGAGTCACACGCGGCAAAGTTCTAATTTGCTCGATGGTGAGCTTCCCTTTCTTAACCGCGGGGTGTCCCTTTCGAGCAATCAAAACGAATGAGTCACTGAACAGCGCCTGTTTCTTTCCAGGCAAACCAATCTGTGGACTCGCAATTAAGACATCTCGACGAAGCAAATCAATTTCCGCCATTGCCGGATCATGCGGGAGCACGCTGAACTTAATGTCCACCAAAGGTGCCTCAGCCTTGAGCAGGTTTAGCAGTGGGCTGGTGATCTGCGACAGGAAGTAGTCGGTGGCACCGATGTAAAAGGTACGTGTGCTTGTCGCTGCGTCGAAGGTCGGAAGTAAATCGAATGTTCTACGGATCTCAAGCATCGCTTCAGTAACCGATGGCTTGAGTGATTCCGCGAGCGCGGTCAGCTGATACTTGCGACCCTTGCGCTCGAGCAGTTCATCGTCGAACTGTTGACGAAGTCGAGCTAGAGCTCCGGAGACGGCTGGCTGTGACATACCGACGACTTCACCCGCGCGGGTGAGGTTCATCTCATTGAGAATCGCGTCGAGAACCACCAGTAGGTTCAGGTCGATGCGCTTGAGGTCGGTCACGCACCCAGTTTAGGGCGACTTACAGCGGTGGTGCTACGAACAAGCCCTTGTCGACATCGTTGAAGGACTCGCGCGCTACGAACTCGCTCATTAGGTTTGCGGTGCCCCACTGGTCCTGGGTTGAAACCTGAGTGATGTCGAATTTGCTCGGGTGCCATGAGTCTTCGTCTTCGATGTTGTGCAGCTCGGTGGTGTATTCCACGGTGTTGCCGGCTGGGTCGATGAAGTAAGCGAAGGTGTTGTCACCCGCGTTGTGGCGACCTGGTCCCCAGACCATTCGGTAACCGGCACGAAGAATCTTGCCTGAGCCGCGCATCCACTCTTCGATTCCGCGCATCTCGAATGATACGTGGTGCAGTGAGTGGTGTGGACCCTGCACGATTGCGATTGAGTGGTGCGCTGGGTTGCAGCGCATGAAGTGCATCATCTCACCCATTGCCGGGTGAGTCAGGGTGTCGCTAATCGCGAAGTCGAGGTGCTCGATGTACCACTGAGTTGTTGCAGCCAGGTTGCTGGTGTTGATCACAACGTGTGAAAGCTTCACAGGAATAGGCTCGCGCTCGTTGATCTTGCGGGCGTTCTTCAACTGAACGTCGATCGAAACCTCGATGGTGCGTCCGTCTAGGTCGAAGAAACGGAAACCGTAACCGCCACCGTACTGAGTGAGCGCCTGTGGTGCGTGAACAATCTGCACACCCTTGGCAACGAGTTCATCGTGAAGTGCGTGAAGATCTTCCTTGTTGTTCGCGCCGAAAGAGATTAGGTCGATTCGCTTTTCGCCCTTGCGAATGCGGATCTGATATGGCTCAGGTGAACCTTCGTTTCCTAGCCATAGGGTGTCGCCATCGCGGTGCATCTCGGTGAGGCCCCAGTGCTTGGTGAAGAAGGTTGCTTCCTCTTCGAAGTTTGGCATTGCCAAAGCTAGGTAGCGAAGGTGAGAAATTTTGCGCTGGGTCACGGCCCGACTCCTTTGTGCTGGCGTTGTATCTGCTTTCAGGGTATGGCAAGGGCTTCAGACACGCATCTCCCCCGGGCAAATACCTATTATTTGATACGCTGACAGAAACTCATCCATTAGGAGCCGACTTTGTCCGCAACTGGCCAAGACCTGAATCTCTTGGTTGCCCTGCGCGCTCTGTTGGAAGAGGCAAACGTCACCAAAGCCGGTGAGCGCCTCGACATGAGTCAGTCGGCAATGAGCTCTGCCCTGGCAAGATTGCGCACCCAGTTCGACGACGAGCTGCTGGTTCGCGTGGGTCGCGAATACGAACTGACCCCGCTCGGACACCTCTTATTACCGCAATTGCAACGCACCTTGCCGCTGGTCGACAAAGCCCTGCGCATTGACGAGACATTTGACCCATATGCCCGCGAGCGCGTCTTCAAGATCCAGGCCTCGGATTATTCTGCGATCGTGCTGCACCGAGCACTAGCGGCACTTTTTGCCCTGAAAACCAAGATCAAGATCGAAATCGTGCCGCTGCCGCAGAACGCATACGACCGAGTCCGCGACCTTTGGAACAACGACTTCATCATGGGTGTGCCTGGATTGGGCATCACCGGCCAAAGCCAGGAGCTGTTCACCGACCACTACGTGGTGCTGGTTGACCGCTCTAATCCAAGGCTCAAGAAGGGCAAGCTCGATTGGGCTGCCTTCACCGAACTGCCGCACGTGGTCTACGACTTCGGTCGAGGCCCGCTGACCCCGGTAAACCGCAAGCTCTTCGAACTTGGCTTCACCCGCAAGCCGCACGTGGCCCTCAGCAGCATGCTGCCAATTCCACCGATCGTGGCCGGTACCGACATGATCGCCGTGGTGCCGAGCCGACTAACCGAGCGCCTAGCCGAAGACTCTCCGGTTATCGCGGTTCCCGCACCCTTCGGCAAGGTCGAGGTGCACCAGGTGCTCTGGTGGCACGAATCGCACAACTACGACCCGGGCCACGTCTGGCTACGCGAGTTCTTGCTCGCCCACGACTATTCGCTTTAGCAAATGGTTAGCATTCGGCTAGTTAGTAGCCGAAAAGGCCTGCCGTCGAATAATTTGGCATTAGCCCAATGCGGGGCATTCGAATGGAGTCAAAGATGACAGTAAACAACGTTCTAGTGGTCGGTGGCGGAATCACCGGTACCGTTCTAGCAATCGCACTCGCTCAGAAGGGCGTCAAAGTTGTTCTCGCCGAGCGTTCACCAGAGTGGTACGGCGTGGGTCACGGAATTACCCTGCAGGGAAATGCTCTGAAGAGCTTCAACCTCATCGGCGCACTCGACAAGATGCTCGAAAAGGGTTGGGGCTTCGACGACTTGCAGATGTTCCATGCGAGTGGCGCACTAATCGCCCAGATGCCTGCCGGTAAGTCTGGCGGTCCAGAACTTCCTGGCACCATGGGTGCACTTCGCTCAGACGTGCAGACCGTGTTGGTGGACATGATTCACGATCTAGGTGTCGAAGTTCGACTAAGCACCGAGTTGGTTGGTTTCGAAAACCACGAGAACTCAGTTACCGCAGAATTTAAAGACGGCAGCAAAGAAGAATTCGATCTCATCGTCGGCGCAGACGGCATCAAGTCGAGCACGCGCAAACTTCTCGGTATCAAGGAAGACAAGAAGTCATCGGGACTTGGAATCTGGCGCGTAGTCACCGAGCGCACTCCGGAGATGGCCTGCTCAGCAGTTGCTTACGGTGGCGAAGAGTACAAGGCCGGATACACTCCGATCTCAGACACACTTTGCTATGCATTCGTTTTGACCAAGCCAGTGCGTCCAGACAACGGACTAAGCGATGCGGACGAAATGCGTCGACTACTTTCTAGTTACCACGGCAACTTCGACTACATCCGCAACAACATCAAGGATGACGACTACATGAACTTCCAGGAAATCGAATGGTTGTTCGTTGAAGACGAGCCTTGGCACAAGGGTCGCGTCATCGTCACCGGCGACGCAGTTCACGCTTGCCCACCGCTAATCGCGCAGGGTGGAGCTCAGTGTTCAGAAGACGCAATCTTGCTAGCCGACTACGTGACCCGCGAGGGCAACATGGAAGACCTATTGGTTGCTTACCAGGAGCGTCGTAAGCCACGCGTCAAGATTGTGGTCGAAAACACCCTGAAGCTTGCTGCTAAGGAAATCGACCCAAGCCTTCCAGATGACCCTGGCCACATCATGGGTAGCACCATGGCGGCTATGGCTCAGCCGGCTTAATTCACGCATCACCTAACTGAGGAATCACCGCTATGTTTATGTACTTTCCGACCAACTACGTCTGGAGTCTTGCTGTTGTTGCAACCTTGAACAACGGTGGTTTCATCGATGAAGTCGACCGCGCTTGCAAGCCTGTACTCGAGGCATCACAGCGTGGCGACGACGCCGGAACCGAATTGCTTTACGAATCATGGGAAGCAGTTGCAAACCGCGTGTACAAGTCTGCGCAAGAAGACGAAGCTGCCGGTCGCAAGATCGGTGCCGGCGAAAAGTACTACCGCGCATCTTTGTACACATCGCAAGCAGAACGTCTGCAGTCACCGCAGTGGGAAGGTCGCAACGCAGCTTACCAAAAGTCGATTGACATTTTGTTCGAGCACATTGCCCTCTCAGGCGCACCAATGGTCAAGGTTGAAATTCCTTACGAAGGAAAATTCCTTCCTGGTTACCTTTACCGCGCTGAGAGCCACGACGGCAAGCCGACTCCAATTGTGATTCAGTGGAACGGTCTCGACTCGACCAAAGAAATGATGTACTACTCTGGCTTCCCGCAGATGCTTGCAAAGCGCGGCATCTCAACCTTGATGGTTGACACCCCGGGTTCAGGCGAAGCACTTCGTCTTCGTGGACTTACCGCTCGCTACGACACCGAGGCATGGGCCGCAGCGTGCGTGGACTTCATCGAATCGCTCGGCGAATTCGACGAGAAGAAGATCGGTCTAGTCGGTTGGTCACTCGGCGGTTACTACGCACCGCGCGCTGCAGCATTCGAAAAGCGCATCAGCCTGGCTGTTGCCTGGGGTGCAAACCACAACTGGTTCGAAGTTCAGGAAGGCCGCCGCAACCGCGAAGGCGAGAACCCTGTGCCGCACTACTGGAAGCACGTGTTCTGGGTCTGGGGCGTGGACAACATGGAGGACTTCATCGAAGTCACCAAGAACATGCACCTCAACGGCGTGGCCGAAAAGATCACCTGTCCGCTCCTGATCACCCACGGCGCCAACGACCGCCAAATTAACGTGAAGTACGCACTTCAGACCGCCGAGCAGGCAGTCAACTCATCGAAGCTAAAGCTTCGCATCTTTGACGAGCCAGAGGGTGGTACCGAACACATCAGCATCGACAACATGACTTACGTCGCTGGTTACATCGCAGACTGGATCCAGGAGACCTTCGGCGAACAGAAGTAGCTTTTAGTTACTTGTTTTGTCTAACTGAATAATTGATGTGCTTGGCTAGCACTTCGGGCGCTTCTAGGACCGCCTGATGTGCGACACCAAGCACTTCGATTATTGAGCCCGCTCCTAACTGCTGCGAATAAGCCAGCGCATACTCGTAACTGACCACCGGATCCAATTCACCGGACACTACCATTACCGGCACATCGATTTCGCCTAGTCGCTTTGTCAGATCGTAAGAAGACAGCGCCTCGCAACCGAGAGCGTAACTTTCGACATCGATAGTGCGCAAAGTTTCAGTGATTTGATCGACGACTTCGGGTTTGCGTGCGCGGAATTTTTCAGAGAACCAGCGCTCGGCTACCGAGTCTGCAATGAAATCGAGTCCCTCGGTTCTCACTCGCTGAGCGCGAGCCAACCATTCTTGTGATTCGCCAAATTTCGGAGCGGAACAAATTGGCAGCACTACCTTCACGCGATCTGGATAGCGCAGCGCGAGAGTCAATCCGATTGCACCGCCGAGCGATACACCGGCGTAGCAAAACTGCTTAATGTTTAGCGAATCGGCTAGCGCAATTACGGCGTCGGCTAAATCATCAACGGTGAATGATTCGGTGACCGCTGGCGAGAGGCCGTGGCCAGGAAGATCGAAACGCAGGTAATACATTTCCGGGTTGAAGTGTTTTTGCGCGACTTCCCACATCTCAGCGGTGGTGCCGAAACCGGGGCCGAGAATTACAACTTTTGCAGAACCCTCGATTTGCTCGAGTGGGAGGTTCGATGAACCGACTAGCTTCATTCGGCCTTACCGAATTCGATTTCCTCGGCGGCCTTGCGCAGCATGCCAACCAACCACTTGAGGGCTGGATCCCCGTTCTTAGAAGGGTGCCAGTGCACGGACTCGATAAGCATGTCGATTTTTGCCGGGGTCTCCACCACGATTAGTCCGAGGCGACTGGCGTACTCGGTGGCAATACGTTCCGGTACAAATCCGACCATGGTGGTGCCGGCCACAGCAAATGGCACCGGCAAGAATCCATCGACGATAATTCCGTTCGGCGGAGTAACGCCAAGATCGGTAAGTGCGTTGTCGGTAGGAGTAAAAATGCCTTGACCGAAAGAAACCTGCACATGTCTCAACTCGCCAAGGTCGCTGGTCTCAAGTTTTCCATCGCGCACGCGTGGATTATTTTTGTCGACGATGCAAACAAATTTGTCACTGAAGAGAGACTGATGTTTTCCGGCAATGCCCACACCAGTCGCTGCAACGATTACGTCACGTCGAAGAAGATCGACGGCACTGATTCCCATTTCGCGAGGCAGGGTTTCGAATGCCACGCTAGTGCCTGGTGCTTCTTGTTTCATCAAACGAATCAGTGGCGAAGTCAATTGCGCGAGCGCGTAGTCAGATGCCGCTACGTAAAAAGTTCTGGTGCTGGTTGCCGGATCGAACGTCGGCAATGTATCAAAGATGCGTTTGATTTCGACCATCGCTTGCGCGACAACTGGACGAAGCTCGAGTGCGCGTTCGGTCGGTTCAAAAACTTTTCCATTGCGCACGAGCAGTGGGTCATCAAACTGAGTACGAAGTCGAGCGAGTGCTCCGGAAACCGCCGGCTGAGACATGCCAATGGCATCACCCGCGCGGGTGAGGTTCATCTCGTTGAGAATTGCGTCGAGTACGACAATGAGATTTACGTCGATTTTTCGTAAATCAGTCATGCTTTAACTATAGAGTCGGCATTTCGCCGATCCACACCGCACGCACGTTCATGAACTCGTGCAGGCCTTCGATCGACAATTCACGGCCGTAACCACTTAGCTTGACTCCACCGAATGGCAAGCGAGGGTCAGAGGCGACTACGCCATTTACAAACAGCGCACCCGAGGAGATTCCCGCACCGAGCTTCACACCGATGCTTGGGTCCTTGGTCCAGATGCTGGCTGCCAATCCGTACTGGGTGGTGTTGGCAAGATTGATTGCCTGCTCTGAACTGTTGGCTCCAACCAGGGCGAGGACCGGGCCGAAGGTCTCCTGCTTGAACACCGGCATTTCCGGAGTTACGTCGGCCAGGATGGTCGGCGCGTAGAAGTTACCTGGGCCCTCGATGCGGTAGCCACCGGTGACCAAACGGGCACCCATGGCCAGGCTGTCCTGCACCTGCTTATCGATGTCGTCGACGAAGGCTTTCTTTGCCAATGGGCCAAGCTGTGTGCTCGGGTCTAGCGGATCACCAATCTTGAGCGCCTCGACCAGGGCCTTGATGCGCCCTTCGAAGTCGTCAATCAGGTTGTCTGCCACGATAAAGCGCTTGGCGCAGAGGCAGCTCTGACCGGTGTTAATAAACCTTGCCTTGACCGCGAATGGGGCAATCGCGGCTGAGTCTGCATCCTCGAGGATGACGAATGGGTCTGAACCACCGAGTTCGAGCACAGTCTTCTTTAGTGCGCGACCAGCCGCCTCGGCAACCGAAGCACCCGCCTTTTCCGAACCGGTAAGGGTGACCGCGGCGATGCGATCGTCTTCGACAATCTTGCTGACCATCGAGTGATCGGCGACCACGAGTGAAGTGAAAAGATGCTTTGGGAATCCAGCCTTTTCGATTGCGTGCTGAATTGCTATTGCAGAACCGGTCACGTTTGAAGCGTGCTTCAGAATTCCACCGTTACCTGCGGCAAGAGTTGGGGCTGCGAAACGAATTACCTGCCAGTAAGGAAAGTTCCACGGCATGACGGCAAAAATCACACCGAGTGGTTCGTAAGAAACGTATGACTTAACCGCTTCGGTCTTCACCGGCTTTGGAGTTAGGAATTCAACTAAGTTGTCTGCGTAGTAGTCGCAGGCGAGTGCACACTTTAGAACTTCACCGCGTGCCTCAGAAATTGGCTTACCCATTTCGCGTGAGATCAAAGTCGCGTGGTGTTCTACGTCGTCGCGAAGAATTTGACCGAGCTTGCGAAGTTTGTCAGAGCGTTCGCTCAATTCCGAGTGACGCCAAGCAGCCTGTGCCTCGACCGCAGATGACATCAACGACGAGACTTCGTCCCATTCCATTGCATCGAATGATTCGATAACCTCATCGGTGGCCGGGTTTACGGTTACTACTTGCTTGCTCAAAGTTGATCCTCTGAATAGGTGCGAACTGCTTTTGGAATCTGGTGGTTCGGGGAATCCGAAGCAACGATTGTGTTTTTGATGCTACCAAGGCCTTCGATTTCCATCTCGACCACGTCGCCAACCTTTAGCGGTGGAGGGGTCGGGCCGCCGTTTCGACTCCACTGCTCTGCGAGCGAGCCGCCGTTTGACGCGGTGCCAGAACCGAGTACATCGCCAGGACCGACGACAGACGCGCGCGATGCATGCACCAGCATCTGCTCGAAACTCCAAGACATCATCTTTGAGTTGTCGTGGCCATAAAGCTCACCGTTGACGGTCACCTTCATGTCCAGCGATAGTCGGCCATCGACGTACTTGTCTTCCTTGAACTCATCGACAGTTGCAATCCAAGGACCGAGAGTGTTGGCAAAATCCTTGCCCTTCGATGGGCCAAGACCTACCGCCATCTCACGCTTCTGCACATCACGAGCAGACCAGTCGTTCCAGATTGTGTAGCCGGCGATGTAGTCGCGCGCCTCGGCCTCTGACACGTCCTTGGCCTTCTTCAAGATCACCGCCGCGATTTCTAGTTCGTAGTCGAGACGCTCGCAGTTTGGCGGCATTGGAATATCTGCGTTTGGCGCGGTGATGGTCCAAGGGTTTTGGAAAACAAAAACCGGCATCTCGTACCAAGCGTCTGGAACTTTTCCGGTGCCGCCTTCGCTCTTCTTCATTCCGGCGATGTGCCCCTCGAATGTCACGAAGTCGCGAAGTGCGTGCGGCTCAATCGGAGCGACAAACTTTGCCATGTGAATCGGCATCTTCATTCGACGACCGGCCTGGCCCTCGATGAAGTCGCGATCTTTTCGCGGCATGTTTAAAATCTGCAATACGCCAAGGCCGTCTGGCACGTCGAGCACCTGACCGTGGCTGATGATTACCGTTTGAACAAAACCGTTGAGCAGTGCGCGACCGATTTTCATGATTACCTCTTAGAAATCTAGAGTCTCGTAGAAGTCGCGCTGGCGAACTTCGAGAGCTGGGATTGCCTGACCGAGTGCCCACTGCTTGAAGTGGTCGTATTCTGCGTGCTGCTTGAATGCAGCTTCGTCGCGGTAAACCTCAAAAATGCGGAATGTGTTTGGCTCGGCTGGGTCCTGGTAAGCCTGGTAGTAGATGTTGCCCTCTTCGGTGCGTGATGCAGGTGATAGGTGCTGAAGCGCCTCTGCAACTAGGTGGGCTTCGCCTTCCTTAGCGACCCAAGTGGCTGAACAGACAAATGCCATGATTATTTCCTTCCGATGGCTAACTGTTTCAAGTCAAGCAGTTAGTCGGTCGCGGCTACTAATGGCTAAGCCAATGCCAGTAATCGACCAGAGCAATTAGCCCTCGATCAACCAACCCTCGATCGTGCCACGGTTTTCGTACTCGGCCACGTTGATGATGCGGCGGGAGCTGTCGATTGCGCCTACGTATTCGTTGTCGAGAGCGGCGTTAATCAAAGACTTCGCCTCGTCGAGGCTCGTGTGATTCGCACCAATTACCAGTGCGTTGGCGTTTTGGTCGTGACGGGCCGAAGCCACGAGGTCCTTGTTGACCGCGAGCGCGGCGCGCACTCCCTTGACCTTGTTCAGTGCAATAACTTCACCGTTACCGCTTCCGCCAACCAAGATTCCGAAGGTATCTAGGCCCTGGTCTTCGTCGTGGATGACTGCCTGACCCACGCGCACTGCGAATAGCGGGTAGTCGTCGCCCTCGTCGATTTCATCGCCAGCGTGCCAAATGACATCGTGATTGGCCTTTAGCCATGCTTCAAGCTGACGGGCTAGGTCGTAGCCCAGGTAATCTGCCGCCAAGTGAATTCTCATGACTTCAGGTTATCGCTGTGCGTACCCGAGGCAACAATCTAAAAGGCATACTTACTATTAGTAAAGATTTGGGAGGTGATTATGAGTTTCGAGAATAAAGATCTCAACTTGTTGATTGCCTTGCGCGCTCTCCTTGAGGAAGCCAACGTCACCCGCGCCGGTGCCCGAGTCGACATGGGACAGTCTTCTATGTCCACCGCTCTCTCTCGTCTGCGCACTCAGTTTGGCGACGAACTCCTGGTGCGCGTGGGTCGCGACTATGAACTCACCCCGCTCGCGCGATTGATTTTGCCGCAGCTCGAGGTGGCTATCCCGCTCATCGAGAACGCACTCATGAGTCACGAGGAATTTAATCCAGCGAACTCAAATCGCAAATACAAAATCATGGCCTCGGACGCCGCGCAATTGCAGCTCAAACCGCTGATCTCAAAGGCAATGAACGAAGCGCCTGGCATTTCTATCGAGTATTTACCACTGCCTAGCCAGCCAACGGACTCGGAGCGCGAGATGTTGGTGAATGACTTCGTGGTTGCCGTCGCCGGTATTGGTATCACCGGTGAGAGCGCACCGCTCTACACCGACCACTACGTGTTGCTAGTCGACAAAGAAAACCAATCGCTCGTCGATGGCGAACTGTCCTGGGCGGCGTTCACGGCTCTTCCGCAAGCGGTGGTAAAACTCGGTCAGGGTCACATGCTTCCGGCCGACCGTCGACTTGGCGAACTCGGATTCCGACGAGTAGCCGCCGTGAAGCTAAATAGCTACATGCCCCTTGGTTCTGTAATTGCCGGTACCAATCTGGTTGGCATTGTGCCGAGCCGCATGGCTAAAACCCTTTGCGAAGGCAGCAGCGTAATTGCGGTCGAGGCACCGTTCGGGCAGCTGGAGATCCACCAGAGTCTCTGGTGGCACCAGTCTCACGACAACGACCAATCGCATCGCTGGCTGCGCGAAATTCTCACTGGCACACCCATTTAGCCCCGATAGTTGTTATTCCACCCCGCGAGTTACACATAAACCATGTCTCGCCTAGCGTGAGAGGTATGTCTGAACCAATCAAGAACGTACCCCGCCGCATAGTTACCGGCCACGACGCAAACGGCGTATCCGTGATTCTCTCCGATGGCATCGTGCCGGTGCACAAGTTCATGCCGCAGGATGGCGTGGGCTTCTATGAGATCTGGGCCACAGACGAAATGCCGGCTCCGGTTAGCGCCATCGAGACCGGCGAGGTCACCGAGCGTTCACTGAAGGTGCCGGCCGAACCAAACGGCACCAAGATCCGCATCAACGAATTCTTCCCGGGGCACATCAACGATCTTGGCAACCAGTCTCCGATTCACCGCACCGAGTCGATTGACTACGGCATCGTGCTCGAGGGTGAAATCTATTTGGTCCTCGACGACAGCGAGGTGCTGCTAAAGGCCGGCGATGTTGTAATTCAACGCGGCACAAATCACGCCTGGGCAAACCGCAGCGACAAAGTTGCACGCATGGCCTTTATTTTGGTTGATGGAAAATTCACCGATGAATTGAAAGCAAGTATTGGTGAAGTTCAACTCATGACCAAAGGCCCGCACGATGAACATTGATCACGTTGGCATGAGCGTTGCGAATCTCGATGCTCAGGTCGAGTGGTACACAAAAGTTTTTGGCTTTAAAACCGCGCGCGCATTTGAAGTGCCACCGATCGGTTTGCGCGGAATCTTTTTGGTTGGCGAAGACGGTTTCGCAATTGAGTTACTCGAGAAACAGGGTTCCGCTCGAAACTTCAAAGCAAACAACGTGGCCGAGGGCGCACTTAATCAGGGTTTTGGTCATCTGTGTTATCGCGTTGATAACGTCGCTGCAATGAACGCACGCTTGATTGAGCACGGTGCTGTGCAAATAATGCCGGTGCAGGAATCGCCGGAGCCTGGTGTGACCATGGCCTACGTAGCAGATCCTGAAGGCAACCTAATCGAAATCATCGACCGCAAAGGAACAGTAAATTGATGCAATTCACTGGAAAAAATATTGTGTTGACCGGAGCAGCCGGTGGTCAGGGTCTAGCCGAAACGGAATTGTTTTTGAAGGGTGGCGCGACAGTAATCGCCACAGACATTCACGAAACTTTGCCTGAGGTATTCAACGAACTCGCTCAGAAGTTTCCCGAGCACTTCCACTACCTAAAGGTCGATGCCGGAAACGAAGCCGACTGGCAGGCCATCGGTGAGTGGATTGCCGCTAAGAAAATTCGTCTGCATGGCCTAGTCAACAACGCCGGTATTCCCTTCCGTGCTCGCCTTGGCGACATGAAGGTGGACGACTGGAACCGGGTCATGGGCATCAATCTGACCGGCCCGATGATGGGCATTCAGACCTGCATTCCCTTTATGGACAAGGGTGCAAGCATCGTCAACATTGGTTCGGCCGCCGGGCTCACAGCACACTACACCGTGAGTTACACGGCTTCCAAGTGGGGACTCCGCGGGCTTACCCACGTGGCCGCAATGGAGCTGGGCCCTCGCGGCATTCGCGTGAACATCGTGCACCCGGGCTACATCGAGACGTCGATGACTGCCTCGGCACCAGCAGCTTTCATCGACGCGCAGCTTGCTCTCACTCCACTTGATCGAGTCGGTCAACCGGAAGAAGTTGCGGCGGTAGTCGGATTTCTAATTTCAGATGCGTCATCGTATGTTTCTGGAGCTGAGATTCCGGTCGACGGTGCTTACACATCCGGTGGCAACGTCAAGTTCATTTCTGATTCGTTGCGTAATGCTGCAAAGTAAAAATCCAACTCTGACCATTGGTCTTATCGCGACTCTCGGTTTTATTGCAATTCTCGGACCATTTGGCAGCGACGCATACTTACCTGCACTTCCGATAATTGCGAAAGACTTAAGTACTTCAACCACGGGAGTTCAGGGCACACTCAGCGCATTCATGATTGGTATGGCATTTGGGCAGTTGCTCATGGGTGCACTCTCCGATGCGTTCGGTCGTCGTCGCCTAATTATTATTGGTACTTCGCTGATGGCATTCGCGTCTTTGATTGCAGGGTTGTCAAACGACCTTCCGCTGCTCTTGGCGGCATGTGCACTCATCGGATTTAGTTCATCCACCGGAATGGTTGTCGGGCGAGCGCAAATTTCTGATCTCGCGACGGGTCTTTCGGCTTCGCGCGCATTTAGTTTGCTCGGGCTATTTGCCGGAATCGGTCCAATTCTTGGTCCACTCGGTGGAGCGGTGACTCTTGGAATTGCCGACTGGCGCTGGATCTTTTTTGCAATGGGAATTTTGGCATTCACGCTCGCCGTAATTGCAATGCTCTATGTGCCCGAGACATTGCCAAAGGAAAAACGTCGCTCAGCAAAAATCGGCTCGATGTTTTCTGCCGGTTCTGCAATTTTGAAAAACAAATTGTTTTTGCAAAATGCCACAATTCTCTGGGCGACCGCGAGCATCATGTTCGCCTACATTTCGGCATCGCCTTTTGTGGTTCAGAGCATCCTAGGTTTCACCCCGCTGGAATACACGCTGGTCTTCGGAGCCAACGGAATCGGTCTGATGATCACCGGGGCGATCACGGGTGTGGTGGCCAAACGTGTTTCACCTCGTCGAGTAATCGGCTGGGGCGTTGGCTTGCAGTTGATCGCCGCCGGAGTGCTGCTGAGCACCTGGGTCACTGAGACCCCATCGGCCTGGAACATCCTGCCGGCCATGTTCCTAATGGTCTCAGCGATGGGCTTCATGTTCGGCCCGGCTACCGCTCTAGCGCTTACCCAGGTTCGTGAATTCGGCGGCACCGCCCTTGCCGTTCAGGGTTCAATCCAATTCCTGATTGCCAGTGTTATGGCGACCGTGGTTGGTTTGGCCGGCCCGCACGAATTCTGGCCACTTGCTCTAATCGTTACCCTGGCCTCCGCAGTCAGTCTGACTTTCTGGATTCGTACCAAGAAGACACTGGCCGACGCCCTCTGATAGTTGTTATGGCGGTTTTCGATTAGCCCAGTTGGCTAACGATTAGTTAGTTTCTAAGTAACGAAAGGTGCGACGATGCAACGCTTAGCTGGAAAGACAGTGTTTATTACCGGAATCGGTGGTGGCATGGGTCGTCAGGCAGCCCTCACTTTCACTCGCGAAGGCGCAAAGGTTGTCGGCTGCGATTTATTCGAAGAGCCGGCAAATGAAACAGTCGCACTCGTCCGCGCAGCCGGTGGAGAAATTACCAGCTTCGGTGGAGTAAACCTCTCCGATGCAGAAGCTACTAAAAAGTGGATTGAAGCCGCGCTCCAGGTTTACGGCGGTTGCGATGTTTTATACAACAACGCATCGACTCCAAAATTCGGCGATGTCGACGAACTCAACGTCGAAGACTGGGACTTCGTAATGGACAACGAACTCAACTTAGTTTTCTACGCCTGCAAAGCGATCTGGCCACACTTCAAGAAAAACGGCGGCGTGATTTTGAACATCGGATCAATCGCGGGAACTCGCGGAGTTGAATTCATGTCTCAGAATGCACACGGCACTGCGAAAGCGGGAGTGATTAATCTCACTCAGCAACTTGCCGCCGAGGGTGGCAAGTATGGAATTCGCGCGGTGTGCGTGAGCCCTGGATTCACGGTAACGCCATCGACAGCATGGCTGGTGGAATCGGGTCCACAGCCGTTCAAAGACAACATCAAGCGCATTCCACTTGGTCGAGTAGGTCAGCCGGAAGACATAGTAAACGCCGCACTGTTTTTGGCGAGTGACGAAGCTAGTTGGATTACTGGCATCAACCTCGTGGTTGATGGAGGAGGAACGGTTCTCGGATGACACAGTTTGATGGAAAACTTTATTTACCAACCGATGCCGGTTTCGAAGAAGCGGCCATGGGAAGAATCTTCAACGGCCGCCGTCCAGATCGTCGACCAGACGCAGTGCTCTACGCGGAGTCTGACGACGACCTAAAGAAGGCCGTTCACCTGGCCAAGGAGAAGGACTGGCAGATCGCAATTCGCTCGGGCGGTCACTCCTGGGCGGCCTGGAGCGTGCGAGAGGGCAGCCTGCTGATTGACTTGAGCAAGCTCGAAGGGGCTAGCTATGACGAGGCGACCGGCATCGCGATTGCTCGCCCCGCGACTCAGGGCGGCATGGTGCTCGACCCTTGGCTTGCGGAGCGCGGTCGCTTCTTCAACGGTGGGCACTGTCCTCCGGTCGGCATCGGTGGCTTCCTGTTGCAGGGTGGTCAGGGTTGGTGTGCACGCGGTTGGGGTTGGGCGGCAGAGAGTGTTGTCGCCGTTGACGTACTAACCGCAGAGGGTGAAATCGTTCGAGCCGACGCCACGCAAAACCAAGACCTTTACTACGCAGCACGAGGGGCCGGGCCATCGTTCCCCGGCATCGTCACTAATTTCCATTTGCAAACTCGTCCACGTTTCAAACATGTGGGGCACACCGTGCAGATATTCGAGATCGAACATTTCGAAGAGATCATGCGCTGGATGTATTCAGTGCACAACGACATTCACAAAGATGTCGAAATCGTAATCGTCAGCATGACACCGCCAGCAAAAAATGGCGAAGAAGCAAAACGCGTGATTGTGGTTTCGGGTGTTTCACTCACCGATAGCCAAGAGCAGGCAGACGAGGCTCAGAAACTTTTCTTGACCAACCCGATTCTCGACAAGGCGATTGTCAGCAAGTTCGCAAAGGAATCGACTCTTGCCGAACAGCGTGAGGATCAGATTCGCGCTAACCCGGAAGGTTGGCGTTACTTTGTCGACAACATTTGGGTGGATGGCGACACCGAAGAAATTATTCAACGCATCAAGCCGCTATTCGTCGACATCCCTGAACCTGAAGGATTCACGATTTGGTTCTCGATGGGACCAGTTCGCAAACTTCCTGACATGGCACTCTCGATGCAGTCACCAGCTTACGTAGCGGCTTATCTGCTCTCGGAAAACGAAAACAATGATCCGCGCAACCGCAAGTGGCTCGACGACGCAATGGTTCATGCTCAACCGGTGACCAAGGGCACCTACCTTGGCGACAGTGACTTCGGTAACCGACAGCTCAAGTTCATGGAAGACGAGAACTTCGCCAAGCTTCAGCAGATCATTGCCGACCGCGACCCGAATAATCTTTTTGTCCGCTACCTGGCTAAAGACCCGAGTAACCTAAATAAGAACCACTGGGAGATTTAGGGGCAAGGATGCCAATTTCGGCGAAGGAATTCAGCAAGTTTGCAGCCTCTCGCCGCAGCACCCGAGACTTTCTGCCCAAGCCGGTAGACCAGAAGCTCATTGACCAACTGCTAACTGACGGCATGTCGGCCTCCAGCTGGTCTAACACTCGCCCGTTTCTCTTCGCGGTGGCCTCTGGCGATAAGCGCGATCGCATTTCGAACGACTTCCTCCGACGCTGGGCAGCACTCGCCGAAGCCCGTCGCGGCGGCTTGCTGGCCAAGCTAAAACTCGCCTTTAGACAGCCCTACGCGATTCCATTCATGGACTACTGGTTCTCTAGTACCTACGACAAGACGCTGGTGCCTAGAAGTCAAAAGGTTGGACGAGAGCTCTACACGCTTCTCGGTGTGCCACGAGGCAACGCCGAGGCTCGCGATGAGCAGTGGGCAAACAACTATCGATTCTTCGGTGCGCCCACCGTAGTCTTCGTGTTCATTCACAAGAGTCTCGGTGTCTACGCAGCGAACGACACCGGTTTATTTGTTCAAAATCTAATGCTGAGTGCAAAAGCTAATGGGCTTGGCACCTGCGCACTCGGTTCGGTGACACCTTGGCCGAGAGCGGTGCGCAAAGAATTCAAAATCCCAAAGAACTACAAGATGATCTATGGCATCGCTATTGGTTATCCATCCAAGTCAAAAGTAAATAGTTTCAAGGCAGAACGCATTTCAATCGAGGAGATTTCCGTCAAATGAGCCAAGTCGCAGTGATCACCGGTGCAGCATCCGGATTCGGTTTCGAACTTAGCAAGTCACTGCACTCAAAGGGTTGGACGGTTTACGGCGCAGACAAAAACAAAGTCGCGCTTAAGCAACTTGAAACACTTGGCATCAAAACCCTGGTCATGGATGTAACCAGCGACATCCAGGTTAAAACCGGATTCAATAAGGTAATCAAAAATGAAGAACGAATTGATCTAGTAGTAGCCAACGCTGGATACGGTGGCTTTGCCGGTATCGAAGACTTGAGCCACGAGGCTGTTCGTCAAATGTTTGAAGTAAACGTATTTGGCGTGGACCGCACTATTCGCGCGGCACTCCCGCAGATGCGCAAGCAGCGCAGCGGCAGAATAATCGTGACGGCCTCGGTCGTGGCTCACGTATCGCTGGTCGGTCTTGGCTGGTATGCGGCCACTAAGCATGCCGTCGAGGCCATGGCTAATGCACTGCGCCAAGAGGTAAAGCCGCTCGGCATCAAGGTCTCCGTAATCGAACCGGGCACCGTGAAGACCGGTTTCGGCAAGGTCGCTTTCGATCACCTCAACGAATACCGAGGCATCAAAGACTACGAGCAGGTCATCCGAGGAGTCGATAAATATCTCGGCGGTATGTACCGCATGTCACCTGGACCGGCCAAAGTGCTTCGCGCGATGGAGAAGGCAGCGCTCTCGAAGCGTCCGCGTCCGATTTATCCAGCATCGTGGGATGTCCGTGCGCTGAAGTTTGTCTTCTACGCGTTTCCGCGCTCCTGGGTCGACGCCGTTGTGCTCTGGCTAACCAAGCACTAAAACTATAGAACTTGTAATTCGGCTTGCGCGACCATCGGAAGGTGCGCGGGTTTCTCTGGATTCGGAAAAATATTCGGAATAACCATTTCGAACTGAACTCGAACTTTTTGTAATTCACCGCGACTTAGCGATGTAGGAATTTTGATTCGCTTGCGGTCTTGCAAAAACCATTCGCCGAGATCCGAGTCAGGCAATTCTTGTAATTCGATAAATTTGCCATCGACTTCAATTTGTAATTCCTTGGTTTCGAACTGCTGGTCGCCAATAGTAACTATTAGGCCATTTACACATGACAATGGCACCGAGCGGAACCACGGTAAACCAACTTCAAGTAGCATCGCATTATCCGAAGCGTGCAAGGAATCCTCGCGGAGTACGTGATCAACCATGGTCATGCAGTCAGCCTAGTCAGGAGATTCAACGATGAACCATAACTTTGATGACTACTGGGCAGTCACGATGTTTTCATTCACCAACGAACTCTTGGCTGCACGAGCAACTCCCCTGCAGCTTATTGAGCAAGCTCTTACTCTCAGTAAAAACATTGAGATTGATGGTCCGATGCACTTCCGCAACTTTCCAAATCCATCTGCACAAGAGATTGCCGACCTCAAAGCTCTATTGGCTAAGCATGGCGCGAAGATCAGCCTGGTCGGTGGTGCGGTTGATAAGGCGGTATCCAGCACTCGCCTAGTGCCGTCGGCAGAGGTAATTGAGTCGGTCAAACTCCAATTGGGTCTTGCCGCAGAGCTTGGTGCCTTCGGCCTTCGCCTCATGGTTGGCGGCTTGACCCTAGATGAAGTGAAAGCGGTCGCCCCTACGGCCGAAGAGCTCGACGTGAAAATTCTCTATGAATTGCACGGTGTCATGTCTGCCGAATCTGCAATCGCTCGCGAATGTCTGCAACTGGTCAAGGATTCGGGTTCTAGTCACGTGCGTTTAATGTTCGACAGCAGCTTGTTCATGACCGAGATGCCGAAGGTCCTGATTACGGCTCTAAATCGAATTGGCGTGCAAAACGCAGACGAAATCGCACACAAGTGGAAGAGCAGTTCACTTGATGAATTCCGCGGTTGGCTAATGCCACAGATTGAAAAGCAGCCGCCACCGTTCAGGGCATTTATTCCGACACTCACTTCACGTATGGGGCATTCAAAACCGAGCGACTACGACGACTACTTGCCTTACATCGAGAGCGCGCACCTCAAGTATTGGGAAGAAGGAAACTCGGACGCAGAACTAATCGACTACCTTGCCGCACACAACTACGTGGGCTACCTCACCAGTGAGTGGGGCGGTCACGAGTGGGCGAGCACTTCCACCCCAGCGTTGGAGATGACTCGAGGCCACAAGGCTCTAGTTGAGCGAAGCTTCAACCTTGCGCATTAGTGCGTGCTGACGTCGTACCTGATCGACGCCGCGCCAAGGCACACGCTCTCCCTCATATTCACTGGAGAGATATCCCTCATAGCCTGAATCTTTGAGCGCTTGCAAAACCGGTTGCCAAGGAATATGTTCGTCGGTGAATTCGTCGGTGATATTGATGAATTTCGCCTGGATGAAAACTACGTAGTCTTTGATGTCAAGCAGGTGCTCCGGTTCGACTCTTGGCCCACGCATGTATGCCGGACGCGTCTCAGGGTCTTGGAAGATTCCGGTGTCAATCAGCAGACCGAAGTGCTTGGTGCCGGTGCGCTGAATGAAATCGATGTAGCCGTCGACCACCGGATGCTTGATTGGTGTGGGCTGGTGAATCTCAGGACAGATGATGATGTCTAGTTCGGCTGCAAGGTCGAGGCTGCGTTCGACCGCCTCATCCCAGCTCGGATCCGGATCTAGTTCGCTAGAAACCACGCCAATCTTTGGGCGTACGAATTTGAAACCAAGCTTGCTTGCGAGCCTTAGATCACGCATCAACATTTCAGCGCCGGTTTTTCCATCGATGGTGCTGCCTTTGTGCAGTCTGGTGTCAATCCACGAACCGTAATTGGTTGGCTCTAGGTTGTACTTCTTTAGTAGCTCAAACCAGTGGGCCAACCATTCGTCGGTCGGGTTTGGATAATTTGGAATGTGGCCTTCACCGAGAATTTCTAAGCCGGTGGCACCAAGATCGCTGATGATGCGCATCGAGTCTTCGAGATTCATCACCACGCCGTAGTCGTTGGTGAAACTAAAGAGAGAAACTCCGTATTTGAAACTCATTTTACGATTACCACCTTGCGTGAAGTTTTGTAAGTCGATGGCTGATGTTCAATTGGAATGTAAGACATGCGATAACGGAAGTCGATTTCGAGATTGTAGATTCCTGGTTGCAAACCACCGGCTAGTGGCACCGTGATAACAGCTGGCTCTTCGAGTTGCCAACGCACATCGGTTGATGCATCAAGCTGTTCGGTTGTGTAGGTTTTTCCCTGCAGAGTCCAGAGCGGCACATCGTGCGGTACATCGACTATTCCGTCGATTTTTACTGCACAGCCTTCGATGAGGCTTGCCCACATTCCGCGGTAAGACGGAATGCGTAACTGAAATTGAAAACCGGTGACGATGCCATTTTGAACGACATTCTTAAATCCGGTTGATTGGATGTACTCGCGCTCTAACATGTGGTCAGCCTATAAATAAAGCCGACCGAGATTTACCGAAGTTCGATAAGCACAACGAATAGACGCTATTAGTCCTGGTATTCCGCGGTGTTGAGTTCCGGTGCTCGCTTGTTGAAGGCAACCAACAGAGCAGAGATCAAAGTCAGCGCGGCAATCACGAAGTACACCGGCTGCACACCAAACCAGTCGAGCGCCGCTCCCACGATCACCATGCTGATCATCGGGCCACCGGTCCAAATTGTCATCTCAAGACTGAAGACACGTCCGCGCATATTGGCCGGCACCTTGCGCTGAATCACGGTATTTAGCAGCGGACCGAGCGGCCCCCAGAACGCTCCGAGCAGCAAACCCATGGTCAGCAGCAGCCAGAAGTCAGGTAAGAACGACATCACTACGACCGTAAGTGCCACGCCAATCAAGGCCACTCGCATGATGTTGCTGAAGCTCAGGCGTCTGGCAATCCACTCAAACATCAACGAGCCGAGCCCGGCGGTGGCCGCCATTGCCGAAAGTATGATGCCTAAGCCTGCGGGGTCTTTCGTCTCATTGAAGTAACGAGGGAGAATGACCATCTCCGTCGGAAGATAAATCATCGAGAGCGATAGAAATGCAATCATCAGAATTAATACCGATGGGGTGCTAAATAGAACTCTGAATCCCTGAGTTGCAAAGTGGAAAAATCCTTTGCCCTCGGATTCTTCGTGCGGCTCGTGATGCTCGTGCACTCGAATCGCAAATGCGAACGCAGCCGAAATCAATCCAAACAATGCGATTACATAAAAAGTGTTGTAGGCGTTGATCCAAGAAATCAGCAACGCCGCAAACGCAGGACCCAATGCAAAACCTGCTCCGGCGATTGATTCGTGAATTGAGTTTGCTCGCTCAAGAGTGATGCCTGCCCGATCTGCAACATCAGGCACCAGAGACTTACGTGCAGACGGTCCACCAAAAACTAGGAATGATCGAATCAAACCGAGCACAATCAAAACCGTCAAATCGATTTTCATCGTGACCGCTGCGACCGGAAGCATGAGTGCCGTTGCGAAATTTAGAAATTCACTTAGATAACCCGAACGCCTGCGTCCGATCTTGTCGATAAGCGAACCGGCAATTGGAGAAAGTAGCAAACCTGGAATTGAAGTGAGTGCGACTACGAGTCCAGCACTCGCAGATGAACCTGTCGTCTGCAGAGTGAGCCACGGGTAGGTAATGAAAACCATCGAGGCAGAAAGAAAACCAAAAGCGCTGCTCAGTTCAAGCAGTACGAATGGTGTGCGAGATTTTTTAGCGGAGGCCGAGGTCATCGAGGCTCACCGCTGACAAGTAACGGTAGCCAGCATCTTCAATAACTTTTTGAGCTCCGGTGTCTCGGTCGACAACCGTGGCAACGGCCACGATGATCGCGCCGGCTTCTTCGAGTGCCTTGGCTGCGGTCAGCGGTGAACCACCGGTGGTTGAAGTGTCTTCAACCACGATCACGCGCTTGCCCTGAACCGATGGGCCTTCAACCTGGCGCCCCATGCCGTGTGCCTTGGCAGCCTTGCGAACCACGAAGGCATCAACCTTGCGGCCACGAGCAGCGGCCTGGTGCAAGATTGCGGTGCCGACCGGGTCTGCGCCCATGGTCAAACCACCAGCGGCGTCAAAGTCTGTGATTCCTGCGGCGTCGAGCATTTCGAGCATCACCTGACCGATTAGCGGAGCCGCCTCGTGGTGCAGAGTCGCACGACGAAGGTCCACGTAGTAGTCGGCCTCGATACCGCTAGACAAGGTCACTCGTCCGTGAACCACTGCGAGTTCTTTAATGAGTTCGACGAGGCGCGAGTGCTGAGCTGAGGTCATGGCTCTAGTTTAACTGGCGATAACCTTAAGCAATGCGCATCGCTACCTGGAACGTCAACTCAATTCGCACTCGAGTCGGTCGAGTCACCGATTGGTTGGAGCGGTCGCAAACCGATGTGCTTGCGATGCAAGAAATAAAGTGCAAGCCTGACCAGTTCCCTTACGAACCTTTCGAAAAGCTCGGATACGAGGTCACGTTGCACGGGCTCAACCAGTGGAATGGCGTGGCATTCGCTCATCGCATTCCAGCCGATGATGTGCAAATCGGTTTTTCTGGGATGCCAGGATTTGGCAAGGATCTCGCCGAAGAGGCTCGAGCAATTGGAGCGACCTTCGACGGTGTGCGACTTTGGAGCCTATACGTGCCAAACGGGCGCACGCTCGATGACCCGCACTATTCATACAAGCTCGAGTGGCTCGATGCCCTTGCCCAGAACGTCGCCGAATGGCAAGAGCACGAGGGCGATGTGCCACTTGCTCTCATGGGTGACTTCAACATCGCTCCGCTCGACACGGATGTCTGGGACATCGACTTCTTCGCCGGCTCCACACATGTGAGTGCTCCAGAGCGTCAGGCATTCGAGGCGTTTGAACAGATCGGTTTGTCCGACGTAGTTCGGCCTCTGATTCCAGAGGGTTACACCTACTGGGACTACCAGCAGCTTCGATTCCCCAAGAACGAAGGTATGCGCATTGACTTCATTCTCGGGAACGACCCCTTCGCTGAACGGGTAGCAAAGGCGGTCATCGACCGCAACGAGCGCAAGGGCGAGGGTCCAAGCGACCACGTGCCAGTAGTAGTCGATCTCGACTAAGAGTGCTTGGCAGCGAGCCAGCGTTTACGCTCTGACTCGGGTAGTTTCTCGATTGCGTATCTAAGCGCGGTTCTCGGCATAGTCGCCGCGTAATCACTCAAAAACTGACGAAGCAGCGAAACGTCACGTTTACCGACTTCCCTGAGCATCCAGCCGACGGCCTTGTGAATCAAGTCGTGTTCATCATCAATTAGCTTGTCGGCAATCACGAGGGTCGGTGTGTATTGACCGGCTCGGATGAAAGATCCCGCGAAAATCATGGCCGTGCGGCGCTCCCACAGGACTTTAGATATTGCCAACTGGTTTAGCAATTTCATGTAATTCGTTTGATCATGAAGAAAAGATCCGAAACGAAAACCTACGACGTCGACCAAGTCCCAATTGTTCACATAGCCGGCGTAAAGCCACGACATCCAAATGTCAAAATATTCTTTACGCTCTTTAGGCTCTCTAGCTTTCTCGAAGTAATTCAACAAAATCAGTTGAGCGACAAATCGCTCTTGATGAATTTTCGATTTAGCGAGTTTTTGTAATTCGATCAATGGCATTGTGTAAAACTGTTTTGCCACTGACCGAGACTGCGGCACGGTCACTCCAATAAAAAAATCGCCTTCGCCGTATTCGCCCGGACCGGTCTTGAAGAATCTTTCTAAGTCACTGGCGTGCTTTGGAACGGCTAATGCCGCCAACGCTTTTTTGGCGTTGACGGCATTAGCTTTAACTTTTTCCAAGTTTTGTTATTCCACGTCTCCGATGACGATCAAACTGTCCCCCGCGGCAAGCTTGAACTTGGTGTTCTTCGCTGGGTTTAACTTGACTCCACCAGCTGCGTCGGTCTTAGCATCGGCAGCCACGCGGTAACCGATAACCGATTCACCGTGTGAGCGACCCATTGCAACAAGTTCGGCATACTCGTATTCCTTGCCAACTGTTGCGTAGTGATCTACCGGCTTCACATTCAAAGCTGCGCCCTCAGCATCGAAGAGATCTTCGAATACCGGTGCTAGCTCAGGGTTCTCTGAAACCTGTGAGATAAGCAATGCAGCCAAGTTGTCGCTGACCACAAGGTCATCAACTGCTGCCACGCGAGCGAGCTCTGTCTTGCTACCATCCAGGATCTCAGCAACAAGGCGAGTCGGCTCCACTCCATTGCCCTTTGCGTCGAATAGCTGGTTCATCTGAAGCATAGTTAGCAGTGTTTGAGCGTCTGCTTCTGCCTGGCTGATTGCCTCACGGTAACCAAGCACGATGACCTCGTTGTATTTCTTCGCAGAAGCCGCAGCAATCAAGTCGTCGATGTCGCCAGTAACTGACGCGTGAGTGACCTTAACGTTGGTGCCAAACTTCAGACTCTTCAGTTCTTCAGGCTTGACGAACTTGTTCTGGGCAACGATGTGAACTGTCGATCCCTTAGGCAGGAACTGTGACAACTCGGCAACGATTGACTTACCCATGGCTGACCAGCCGATAACCAAAAGGTGCTCCGGCTTGCGGACGATGTCCTTTTTGGCGGGGTACTTCTTGCCGGCGATGTCCTCTCGGACGCCCGTGTAAACCACTTTGTCGTCGTCTGCTGCGATAGCGATGACTTTGGTGTTGGCGGTTAGCTTGGTGCTCTGCTTAGGGTTGACCTTCGCCACTCCCTTGTCATCAACCAAACCGATAACCGATGCGTTATTGAAAGATAGCAGTGCGTCTGCGTAGGTCTTACCGGCCAGAGCAGGTACGTTTGCGAAATAAATCTCATCGCCATCGAAGTCGAGTAGGTCGAGTGTGACCGCAGCTAGTCCAGGCTGACGTGATGCCTGTGCAGTTACTCGAGCAATGACGTCGTGTGAACGAACAGAAATTACCTGACCATTGGTTGCGGTCTCTAATGCTTCTGCTGTGTTTGGGTCATCGACTTCTGCAATGATGCGCAAATTAGGATTTGCATTTACTGCTTTCACTGCCAGCACGGTCGAAACTACAGTGGCGTCGCCAGCTTCATCTGCATCAAGAATGATGACTGACTTTGCCGCTGAAACATTTGCACGCTTTAGATCTGCGGGTTGAGCTGGTTCACCGGTGCGGGTAAGTACCTTGAGCTTGCCCAAGTCTGGAGCGTGGGTTGCAATCTCGTCTTCCATGAAGTCGCGTGTCTCCTGCGAGAAAATCACGACCACAGGCTTGCGAACATTTTCATTCGCGACTGCAAGCTCCTTGAGGATTGGGAAAACGCGGTTCGACCAGCCAAGAATAAGTGTGTGGTTTGTCGCGATGACCGGGCTCTTACCCTTGCGCAAAGTAGCGAAGGTTCGCTGGATTGCACCAACGATAAAACCTGTCACGCTACCGGCGATAGTGATGGTAACTGCCCACTGCAAGGTGCCGAGAATTCGGTCGGCCCAAGTTGCTTCGGTACCGCGCCCTAGGAAGTTCGCGAATGAACCCCAGAAGGTTTCGAACTCGGGTGCGGTAAGTGGCTCGCCTGAGTATAGGAAAGGTACTGCGTAGAGCGCGTACTTTACGAATACAAGAACGATCGACAGGACAACCATTGCCGCGAACATCCACGCAACGAATGCGCCGCTCTTTGCAATTGAGTTGTCGAAGTTGTAGCGCAAACGAGTCCAGATGCTGACCTTTGCCGCTTTAGGTGCAGCAGGTTCCCCCTGGGCTCCTTGGCCGTATGAACGGTTAGAAGTGTTTTCAGACATGCTCCAAAGTTTAGAGCAGGTTGTCATCTCCCGGTTCAACGATGAGCTTCACACCATCGGTCGCCACATCGACTCGCACTAAGGAACCGTCGTGTATCGAACCGGCTAGCAGCAGGTTCGCCAACTGGTCGTCGATCTGCTGCTGCATCAGCCGACGCAACGGTCGTGCTCCGTAAATCGGATCGAAGCCGTGGTCTGCCAACCAGGCGCGAGCGGCCGGGGTTACCGCAAGCTGCAGGCGACGTTCGGCCAAACGGGTGGTCAACCGGTCTATGTTCAGCTCGACAATCTGACCAAGCTCAGAGCGGTCAAGTGCTCCGAATATGACGATGTCGTCGAGGCGGTTCAGGAACTCCGGCTTGAAGTGGCCGCGAACCATGGCCATCACGCCCTCGCGTTTCTGAGCGTCATCCAGCTCAGGGTCAATCAAGAATTGCGAACCTAGGTTTGAGGTCATGATGAGAATGACATTGCGGAAGTCGACCGTGCGACCCTGACCGTCGGTCAAGCGGCCATCATCCAGCACCTGAAGCAATACATCGAATACCTCTGGGTGCGCCTTTTCAACCTCGTCGAGCAGCACCACGGAATAAGGGCGACGGCGAACCGCTTCGGTCAACTGACCACCCTCTTCGTAGCCGATGTAGCCCGGAGGGGCTCCGAGCAAGCGACTCACGCTGTGCTTCTCGCCATATTCGCTCATGTCGATGCGAACCATGGCCTTCTCATCGTTGAACAGGAACTCGGCCAGGCTCTTGGCCAGCTCGGTCTTGCCCACGCCAGTAGGGCCAAGGAACAGGAATGAACCGGTCGGACGGTTCGGGTCGCTGATACCGGCCTTGGTACGGCGAACTGCGTCGCTGACCACCTTGACCGCCTGTTTCTGCCCGATGAGGCGCTTGCCCAATTCGTTTTCTAGGTTGAGCAGCTTCTGAGATTCACCGGCAAGTAGACGGCCGGTAGGAATTCCCGTCCAGGCACTGACCACCGCTGCGATATCGTCTTCGCCAACCTGATCGTTAACCATGCGGTCAACATCCTTGGCTTCGGCACTCTCGGCCTCGGCAAGTTGTTTTTCGAGAGCCGGAATTTCTCCATAGAGAAGCTTCGATGCTTTTTCCAAATTTGCTTCGCGTTGAGCACGATCTGCTTCAATTCTCAAGGCATCAATCTTGGTTTTCAAATCACCAATCTTGTTTAACTCTGCACGTTCGGTTTCCCAACGCGCTGCAAGTTTTTCTAATTCCTCGCTCTTACTCTTTAGGTCTTCGCGAAGTTTTTCGAGTCGTTCTTTCGACGCATCATCTTTTTCTTTTGCGAGTGCAAGTTCTTCGAGCTTTAGTCGATCCACCTGACGACGCAGTTCATCAATCTCGACAGGAGCAGAATCGATTTCCATGCGCAAGCGAGATGCCGCTTCATCGATGAGGTCAATCGCTTTATCTGGAAGTTGACGACCGGTGATGTAGCGATTCGAAAGTGTTGCCGCTGCGACGAGCGCGTTGTCTGCGATGGCAACCTTGTGGTGTGCCTCGTAACGTTCCTTTAGTCCACGCAAAATTGCAATCGTGTCGACCACAGATGGTTCACCGACAAACACCTGCTGGAAGCGTCGCTCCAATGCGGGATCACGTTCGATGCGTTCGCGATATTCGTCCAATGTGGTCGCACCAATAAGTCGAAGTTCACCGCGAGCCAACATCGGTTTCAACATGTTTGATGCATCCATTGAACCGTCTGCTGCGCCGGCACCGACAAGAGTGTGCAACTCGTCGATGAAGGTAATTACTTCGCCTTCGCGGGCGTTGATCTCGGAGAGCACCGCCTTTAGGCGCTCCTCGAATTCTCCTCGGAACTTGGCTCCGGCCACCATGGCGGCTAGGTCAAGGCTGATGAGCTGCTTGCCCTTTAGGCTCTCCGGCACATCCCCTGCGACAATGCGCTGGGCCAGGCCTTCAACGACTGCGGTCTTTCCCACACCGGGTTCACCAATAAGTACCGGGTTGTTTTTGGTGCGACGAGAAAGCACCTGTGATACGCGGCGGATTTCCGCATCGCGTCCTATCACCGGGTCGAGCTTTCCAGCCTTCGCCACATCGGTGAGGTTAATTCCAAACTGCTCTAGTGCAGATTTCTGTTCTTGCTGCTGTTCATTCATTTTTGTTACTCCTTAGCGGGGCTACCGCTTACGCCACAAAACAACTGAAGTTTCTTTTGTTGGTCGTTTGCCGCGAGCTATGCTCACGACTCCTTGTTCACCAGCTGCGAAGACTCGCGCACCAGGGCGGTTCATCATCTCGTTGGCCAAGGCCTGTTCCAAGTCGCGCACTCGCTTTGCAAGTTCGGCGGCGTGGTTTTCTAATTCAAGAATTCTGCGAATGCCTTCGAGGCTCACGCCTTCTGCACTCAGTCGAGCAATCTCTCTCAACTGCGCAACGTTTCGCATTGTGTAACGTCGCGAATGTCCACCGGTGCGAGTCGGCACGACCAAACCCATGCGATCGTATTGACGAAGAGTTTGCGGATGCATGACTGCAAGTTCGGCCGCAACCGAAATCACAAACATCGGAGTGTTTTCGTCGAATTGCTCCATAGCGCGCTCCTAGAGGAGTCCGGCCTTCAACAGAAGTTCGGCACGCGGATCTTCATCAGGTAGTAAGCCATTGAATTCCTCGAGTGCCTTCTTGGCTTTGTCACTCACGTGACTTGGCACTGCCACTTCGACAGTTGCCAACAAGTCGCCTTCGTGCTTTGCAGTCACGACACCACGACCCTTGACTCGCAAGACACGTCCATTCGGAGTGCCTGGCGCAACTTTCAACTTCACCGGTTCGCCACCGAGAGTTGGAACCAAAATGGTTGCTCCCAAAACGGCCTCGGCATATGTCACCGGCACAGTCACGCGGATGTTGTTGCCATCGCGACCGAAGATCGGGTGCGGCTTGATGTTGCAGGTGATGATTAGGTCACCGGCCTCACCGCCGTTTGGCGATGCCTGGCCCTTGCCGCGAAGCTTGATTTTCTGGCCGTCGTTGACACCCGCCGGGATGTTAACCGAGACGTCCTTGCCGCCAAGATTCACCTTTATAGATGTGCCCTTCACGCCATCAATGAAATTCAGCGTGGTGGTCATGGTCAGATCCGAGCCTCGCTGAGGCCCAAAACCACCAAAACCACCGCGCCCGCCGCCACCGAAGAGGTTGCTGAAGACGTCTTCGAAGCCACCGGCTCCGCCGCCTGGGAATCCGCCGGGGAAGCCAGAACCGCCTGCGCCGCCTGTAAAGCGAGCACCGCCGCCCATGGCTCGAACCTGGTCGTATTCCTTGCGCTGGGCAGGGTCGGCTAACACGCTGTATGCCTCGCTGACTTCCTTGAACTTTGCCTCTGCCTTGGCATCACCCGGATTTGAGTCCGGGTGATACTGGCGTGCTAGTTTTCGGTAAACCTTTTTGAGCTCAGCATCAGACACGTCCTTTGCAACGCCAAGGATCTTGTAGAAATCCTTGTCGAACCAATCCTGACTTGCCATCTTTTTTGATTAACCCTCAGCTGGAATGAATACCGCAACCATTGCCGGACGAAGAAGTTTGTCGCCGAGCATGAAGCCCGGTTCCACTACATCTGCAATCACGGTTTCGGTTACTTCGTTGTTTGGAGTTTGAACCAGTGCGTTGTGCACCTCTGGGTCAAACTTGTCGCCCTTTGCTCCGAAAGTCTTGAGACCAAATTTGTCTCCAGCATTTCGCAACTTAGTTACGACAGCGGCAAACGGTGATCCCTCAAGATCGCCGTGAGCTTCTGCTCGGGCAAGATCATCAAGCGCCGGCAGGAACGCGCGAATGACTTCCGCCACCGCCGCATTGCGCGCAACATCTCGATCGCGCTCAACCCTCGCCTTGTAGTTGATGAATTCTGCTTGAAGACGTTGTAGGTCTTTGAGCAGCTCTAGTTCTTGATCGGCGGTGTCTGATGCATTAACTTCGGTGCCAGAGGTTTCCTCTGAAAGAAATTGCGAAGCATCATGAATTTCAGAGGATTCCTCGGCACCAGGATTAGTGGTGTCTTCAGACATTACTTGTTGTCCTCATCATCAACGACTTCTGCATCAACAACATCTTCATTCGAAGCTTCCGCCGCAGCTTCACCTTCAGGCTGCTGCTTGTAGATCTCTTCACCCAACTTCTGCTGCGACTGAACCAACTTGTCGAACGCAGTCTTCACTGCATCGATGTCTTCTCCAGCGAGCGCGGTCTTCAATGCGTCGACGTCTGCCTGTACTTCGGTCTTTACGGCCTCAGGTAGCTTCTCGTCGTTGTCCTTGATTAGCTTCTCGGTCTGGTAGACAAGCTGTTCTGCACCGTTGCGTGTTTCCTGCTCTTCGCGGCGCTTCTTGTCTTCGGCTGCGTGCTCTTCGGCTTCCTTCACCATGCGTTCGATGTCTTCCTTTGGAAGTGACGAACCGCCGGTGATGGTCATCGACTGTTCCTTGCCGGTGCCCTTGTCCTTAGCAGAGACGTGGACGATACCGTTGGCGTCGATGTCGAAGGTGACCTCAACCTGTGGCACACCGCGAGGTGCCGGTGCGATGCCGGTTAGTTCGAAGTTACCGAGTGACTTGTTGTCTTTGGTGAACTCGCGCTCACCCTGGAATACCTGAATCGAAACCGAAGGCTGGTTGTCAGCCGCGGTGGTGAATGTCTCAGAACGCTTAGTTGGGATCGCAGTGTTGCGCTCGATCAACTTGGTCATGATGCCACCCATGGTTTCGATACCGAGTGAAAGTGGAGTTACGTCGATAAGTAGAACGTCTTTACGTTCACCCTTCAGTACACCAGCCTGAAGCGATGCACCAACTGCAACAACCTCGTCTGGGTTTACACCCTTGTTCGGTTCCTTGCCACCGGTAAGTGACTTAACCAATTCGCTGACCGCAGGCATACGAGTCGAACCACCGACGAGCACAACGTGTGCGATGTCGGCAACCTTCACTCCAGCTTCTGCGATTACATCGTTGAATGGCTTCTTGGTGCGGTCGAGTAGATCAGAAGTCATCTGTTCAAACTGTGCGCGAGTTAGAGTCTCGTCCAAGTTTGCTGGACCGTTCTCGGTTAGCGACAGGTATGGCAACTGAATATTTGCGCTCATTGACTGAGACAATTCTTTCTTCGCTTGCTCTGCAGCTTCCTTCAAACGCTGAAGCGCGATCTTGTCCTTCGACACATCGACACCAGTGGTCTCCTTGAACTTCTTCACAAGGTGCTCCACGATGCGTGCATCCCAGTCGTCACCACCGAGGCGGTTGTCACCAGAAGTTGCACGAACCTGAATGGTCGAGAAGCCTTCGTCCTTGCCTACTTCGAGAAGTGAAACGTCGAAGGTTCCACCACCGAGGTCGAACACGAGAATTAGTTCGTCTTCCTTACCCTTGTCCAAACCGTATGCAAGTGCTGCTGCGGTTGGCTCGTTGATAATGCGTAGAACGTTTAGACCGGCGATTTCACCGGCGTCCTTGGTGGCCTGACGCTCTGCGTCGTTGAAGTATGCCGGTACGGTGATGACCGCGTCGGTTACTGCCTCACCCAAGTAGGTCTCTGCGTCGCGCTTGAGCTTTGCCAAGATACGAGCCGAGATCTCCTGCGGGGTGTACTTCTTGTCGTCGACTGCGAAAGTCCAGTCGGTACCCATGTGACGCTTGACCGACGCGATGGTGCGGTCAACGTTGGTCACTGCCTGACGCTTTGCGGTCTCTCCTACGAGGACCTCGCCATCCTTGGTGAACGCCACGATTGACGGGGTGGTGCGGAATCCTTCTGCGTTAGCGATAACTGTTGGTTCTCCACCTTCCAAGACGCTAACTGCGCTGTTGGTGGTGCCCAGGTCGATGCCTACTGCACGTGCCATTGTGTTTCCTCTTTCTTGCCGGTTTCCCGGCGGTTTTTCCTTTGGGCCCAGACTTGAGCCTTGTTGACTCAAGTTTCCGACAGGATTTTGGACTTGTCAAGCATTTAACCTGAAAGTTGAGTGTGAATCACTCAACTTTGCACATAGGTCAGATTTCACCTGGATTTAGGGGATTTGACGGCTTCGAGCCGCTAACTTTAGCCCTATGACTACCAACGCAGCTCGTCGTGGAAAATTGGCAACCTGGGCATGGTCCCTCTGGGACTGGGCGGAACAGCCTTACCCAACCATCATCCAGACCTTTATCTTTGCCACCTACATAACCTCGAGCTACTTTGGCGATCCAGACCAAAACACCCATATGCTCAGCTGGGCCATGATTGCCTCGGGTGTGCTGGTCGCTCTAATCTCTCCGGTCTTTGGTCGCCGCGCTGACGAAGCCGGCAAGCGTAAATTCTGGTTGCTAGTGCAGTCAGGAATTTTGATCGCCATCATGGCGGCAAGTTACTTTGTGGAACCGAAGCCAGAGTTCTTGATTTTTGGATTGGTGCTTTACGGAATCGGGAACGTCGTGCAGGAAACCGCATTCATTAACTACTACGCGATGCTGAAGCAGGTAACCAAGGAACACAACATCGGAAAAGTGTCCGGTTACGCCTGGGCACTCGGATACGTCGGCGGAATTCTTCTTCTAATGATTTCACTAGTCGGTTTTGTTTTGCCTGAGACTCCTTGGTTCGGAGTTGCCACCGGCAACGCAGAAAACATTCGCGTGCTATTCCTGTTCTCTGCAATCTGGATGTTGGTCTTCACTATTCCTCTTGCGATTTACGTGCCTGAGGTAAAGGCAAGCGAGACTCGCAAAAAAGAAAATCTATTCGGTGCATATCGTGCGCTTTGGTCACAACTTAAATCTCTTCGCGCGCAAGCACCAGAGACACTAAAGTTTTTGATTTCCTCTGCCATCTATCGCGATGGTCTCGCTGGAGTATTTAGTTTTGGTGCGGTGCTCGGTACCGTGGCATTCGGATTTACCAAGACCGAAGTAATTTACTTCGGGATCGCAGCGAACCTCGTTGCAGGTTTTGGTGCGTTCCTAGGTGGAGCACTGGATCGAGCACTCGGCACTCGCAACACCATCGTCGCGTCGCTCTCCGGTTTGATCATTGCCGGCACGGGAGTATTTGTTTTCGCAGAGGTGGGACAAATCACTTACTGGATAGGCGGGCTACTGCTCTGCCTATTCGTCGGTCCGGCTCAGGCATCGAGCCGCACCTTCGTAGCGCGCTTCACACCGCAGGGACGCGAGGGCGAGGTATTTGGTTTGTATCAGACCACCGGTCGCGCCGCCAGCTTCCTTAGCCCAAGCTTCTGGGCGATTGCCACCGGCATCGCCGCGGCCATGGGCATGCAGCACACCGCAATCTTCGGTGTGCTCGGATTGATCGTTGTGCTAGGCGTTGGTCTTTGGTTGCTCACCCGAGTGAACCCGAACCCGGCAGTGCTCGAAGCAAATCAGTAACTTTACAACTTGTAGAATTACCCCATGACCAAGAAATTACGTCAGCAGGGTGAACTGGAATCGCTCGTGCTAGAAGCGCTTTGGGATGCCGGCAGGCCACTCACCTCAAATGAGGTATTGGAGTCCGTCAGCAGCGAAGGAGCACTAGCTCTCACCACTGTGCTAACGGTTCTAAGTCGGCTAATTGATAAAGATCTAGTCGAGCGAGTTCCAGCAGAAGGTCGGGGTTTCTTGTTCAGCACAACCACCACAAGAGAAGAGCATGCTGCGAACCAACTTCTTGAGATTTTGTCTCAGTCTGATAACGCTGCGCTGACACTTTCGCATTTCACCGCAGGTTTAAGTAAGAAGACCTTAAACGCATTGAAGAAGTCTCTCGAATAATTTCTCGTGAATGCACCACTGATAGTAGTTCCGTTTGCGATTGAGCTGACAGTTCTGATCACGACAACCGCCCCATTGGCTTTCGCTGGACGTTTTGAGCAGAGGCCGAATCTAGGCATCAGTCTTTGGTTGACAAGTTTCCTATTAGCGTTTGTTTCTACGCTTGTTGCACTTGCAATTTCGATTTGGTCAGTATTCGACACTTGGCATGAGTTGGAATTTCATTCTCAGCCACTTTGGCACACTCTTTTCTTTAGTTTTGCCCCTTGGCTACTTCTTGGGCTAGCTGGAATATCGATGGCACTTGTTGCACAGAAGTTGGATCCAATGCGAGAGTTCCGGAAGTCAGATGCGAATTTGCGCGTGTTGCCAAGCACTGCTTTGATGAATTTTCACGGTGTCGAAGTACGCGTGATTAGGTTGCCAATTTGGCTGGCCTTCACGCGTGGTGTCGGTCGAACGGCAACCATTTATGTGAGTGATATCGCGGTTCGCCTACTTAGTGCCGAGGAATTGGAGGCCACACTTTGGCATGAGCGAGCGCATGCGGTTCGTTGGCACAATGCAATTAAGTCGGTCGTGCGGCTAATTCGTCAGCTTGGTGGTGTGATGCTTGCCTCGCGTGTGTTGAGTTCGGAGATCGATCGCCTATGTGAGCTCGCCGCAGATGCCTCCGCGAGCCGAAGGGTCGGATTCAAGATTGTTGCTGAAGCACGAAGTCGCTTCGTGTAATCACTTTCGTTTAGCCAAGTAGTAATAGTAGGTACCTGACACGGGATGCCCGTCGGATGAGAGAGCGCGCCATAGCACCTTGTATCGACCTAGCAAAGTTGAATTCTTCAACTTAACCTGGAGAGTTGCCCCTTGGGCTACAGATTTTCCCAACTGTATCTGCTTGGACTTAGGGTCTATCACTTGGATGATGTTTGAACCTTCTAGCACAATCAGATCATCGTCAAAAGTAAGTGTTATCGAAGTTGGTGATTTGTATAGGGTTGCGCTCACCTTCGGGTTGCTCAACACAAGCTGCGCATGCGCATTGGCCGGCAGCGGCACCATCGCAATTGATAGTGCCGCTAGCGCAGCGAATACTTTATTGAGCAAGGACTTTGACGCTCGGTGCAGTGTTGTGCTCTGTTTCATCGGCGACTTTATCCGCACCACTTCCATCGGTTACATCCCAGCTGTTGAAAATGTTTACTAACCGTGGATTGATTGCTTTCTTTGTCTTGGTCGCCTTTACCCCAGGAATCGCTACAGGACAGGTTTGTACTGATTTGAAGAAAACAGTCTTACCTGCGACGTCCGCAGACCACTTAATACCTATGCCAAAGTCGAAGTACATGTTGCCTCCTGCGTTACCGACAGGACCGTCCGGTAGATAGAAAGCCGTGCTGTTCGCTGTCCACTTGACCACGTAGTTACCAGAGGCGGAATCCTTTGAGACTGTGGATGTCCAGCCAGGGACCCAGATCGGCTTAGGGATGGTCGAACCCGTCCCCTGCGCGACGACGGGAATCTCCACGCTAAATGCGCTGGTTGGATATTTGTTGCCCACCAAACTCTTGCCGGTTCGTGGGTCGAAGAATTCTTTCTCAAGGGTGCATCCGTGACCCACTCGAAAGTTAAGGTATCCACTCTGGCCAGCTGTGATTGCCGCCGTTGCGCTGCCGGTCGCTGTAACACCTGGGATTACCGACACGTGCGCTGCTGCCGGCAGTGCCGGGATAACCATTAGGCATGCCGAAGTGGCAGCAATAACTAGTTTCTTGTTCAACGAACTCTCCTTTGTTCTACAACTTGTAAAAGTATACTCTACAAGTTGTAGAACTGAAGCGTTACTGCTCTAGTGGTTCGTTGCCCACATCGGTGATGTGGAAGTTCATGAATGAACGTGACGCTGTGGGTCCACGCTGTCCCTGGTAGCGGTTCAAGTACTTTGCGCTTCCGTATGGAGTCTCTGCTGCAGAGCTGAGCTGGAAGAAGCAGAGCTGTCCAACCTTCATGCCAGGCCAAAGCTTGATCGGAAGATTTGAAACGTTGGCAAGTTCTAGAGTTACGTGACCCTTGAAACCTGGGTCAACGAATCCTGCGGTTGAGTGAGTCAAAAGTCCAAGACGGCCTAGTGAGCTCTTTCCTTCGAGGCGAGCAGCGATGTTGTCTGGCAGGGTTACGAATTCGTAGGTGCTTCCGAGTACGAATTCTCCAGGGTGAAGAATGAAAGCTTCGTCTGCAGCGACCTCGACAAAGCGAGTGAGCTCAGACATTTCTTCGCGTGGGTCGATGTATGCGTACTTGTGGTTGTCGAAAAGACGGAAGAAACGGTCGAGGCGCACATCGAATGATGAAGGCTGGAGTAAGTCCATCGCCAAAGGTTCGAGTCCGATTTGGCCGGCTTCAATTGATGCGCGAATATCGCGGTCTGACATAAGCATTGTTCGAGTATATCGCCCGCGCTGGGGGGAGCCGACGTTTAGAGCAGTTTGGCGCCAGGGATGGCGTCAAGCAGGTTGCGTGTGTACTCCCGCTTGGGATTGTTGAATATTTCGGTGGTACTTCCGAATTCGACAATTTGACCCTTATTCATCACAGCCACCTGATCGGCAATGACCTTGACCACAGCCAGGTCGTGGGTAATGAACAGATATGTGAGCTTTAGCTCGTCCTGGAGCTGCGCCAACAGCTCGAGCACTTGGGCCTGGACCAAGACATCCAACGCCGAAACCGCCTCATCCAAGACCACGATTTCGGGCTTCAGAGCCAGGGCCCTGGCGATTGCAACTCTTTGGCGCTGGCCTCCGGACAGCTCGCTCGGATACCTTGTGGCAACGGCCCAGGGTAGGGAAACCTGATCGAGAAGCTCGCGCACTCGGACCTCTCGTTCCTTGCGGTTGCCTACCTTATGAGTAACCAGCGGCTCCGCGATAGTGTTCGCGATGTTCTGGAGTGGATCCAAGGAACCATATGGGTCCTGGAAGACCGGCTGCATGCGTCGGCGAAGTTCGAACAATTCGCGCTTGGATAGGACTGCGATGTTTCTCCCGGCGACTTCAATCTCACCCTGAGTTGGCTTTTCCAAACCGAGCAACATCTTTGCCACTGTGGATTTACCGGAACCAGATTCACCGACGAGAGCCAACGTCGTTCCACGCTTGATTTCTAGAGAAACATTGTCGACCGCGGTGAATGGTGTGCTCTTTAGACCCTTGCCTTTTATCGAGTAGGTCTTCGAAATGTTTTTGATGCTCACTGCAACTTCATCACTCGTGTGAACTTTGCGAGCAGAAGCTTTGCGAGCCGCAACGAGTTTCTGAGTGTAAGGATGCTGAGGATTTTTCAAAACCTCGAGAGCCGGACCGGACTCAACTATCTGACCGCGATACATGACCACAATTTTTTCAGCACGCTCCGCAGCTAGACCGAGATCGTGAGTGATCAAAATTACAGACGTTTTACTTGCCTTGGTTAGGGTGGAGAGATGATCGAGAATCGTACGCTGCACTGTGACATCTAGTGCACTGGTAGGTTCATCCGCAATCAATAGTCGAGGACTTGCAGACAAACCAATTCCGATTAGGACTCGTTGACGCATACCTCCAGAAAATTGATGCGGATATTGCTTCATTCGCTTTTCAGCATCCGACAAGCCTGCTCGATGCAATACCTCAATCGCTTGTGCACGAACTGCTTTCTTGTCCATGCCTGGATTATTTGCTGCGATAGTTTCTTCTACTTGAAAACCAACTGACCAAACTGGATTGAGATTGCTCATTGGGTCTTGCGGAACAAAACCAATTTTCCGCCCACGAATTTTTTCTAATTCATTTTGACTTGTGCCAACTAATTCTTGACCCGCAAAGGAAATCGAGCCGCTCGTTATGCTCCCTGCACCGGGCAGAAGATTGATGATTGCATGGGCGGTGGTGGATTTACCCGAACCCGATTCACCAACAATGGCAAGAGTTTCGCCTTCCCAGAGGTCGAGACTTACTCCGTCTAAGGCTTTGACTGAGCCGTTCTGATTCGGAAACTCAACCGTCAAATCGCGAATGCTGAGCAGCGGTGCTTGCTGGTTCATTAGCGCTGTGCCCTCGCCTTCGGATCGAGAGCATCGCGGATCGCCTCACCCATCATGATGAAGGCCAATGCGGTAATTGAAAGCGCCAATGAAGGCCAAATCAAAACTTGCGGAGAAGTGCGCAAGTCGGCTTGAGCCTGACTGATGTCGTTACCCCAGCTCATAGTCGAAGTCGGCAGCCCAACACCTAGGAATGAAAGTGTTGCTTCTGCGACAATTGCTCCCGCAAGCGAGATGGTGGTCACTGCTATCACCGGAGCGATTGAATTTGGCAGCACGTGACGAATCAAAATCTTGAATCGACTCACGCCAATCGCTATTGAGGACATTACGTAATCCGATTGCTTTACACTCAAAATTTCTCCGCGCAGAACTCGGGCGGTTGATGGCCAGGCAAAAATTCCAATTGCCGCAGAAATTACCCAGACGTTTCTGAATTCAGAAAACACAGACATAATTACCACCGCAGCAAGAATGTATGGAATTGAGAAGAAGATATCTCCGGCACGTGAAAGTAATGCGTCCACCCATTTGCCATAAAATCCGGCGAGCGCTCCAAAGAAGACACCCATTATTAGTGTCATTAGCGTGACGATGATTCCGACCGAAAGTGAAGTTGAAGTTCCGTGCACGATTCGACTGAAGATATCGCAACCCTGACGAGTGAAACCGAGAATGTGTTCACCGGTCGGAGCGCCGTTGCTGTTTTCGAGTAGACAATTGTCGTTTGGTTTCACATTGGTAAATAAGTTTGGGAAAAGCGCCATTGTGCTGATGATCAGAATCAAAATTCCGGAAATGTAGAACATTGGGCGTTTTCTTAGGTCGCGCCAGGCATCCAGATATAGGTTGGTCGGTTTTTCGCTGATTCGAACTGCGTCAATCTCAGCCAACCCAGTTGTGGCTACGTCTGCAACAAAATGTAGGTCTTTATTTGCCATAGCGAATCCTTGGGTCAAGCACGGCGTAGAGCAAGTCGGTGAGCAGGTTGACCACCAGATAGATCAAGACCATGACAGTAACGAAGGAAACCACTGTCGGGCCCTCCCCACGAATGATGGCTTGGTAAAGCGTTCGGCCAACTCCGGGGACGTTGAAAATACCCTCGGTCACAGTCGCCCCGACCAACAAGACACCGAAGTCGATAGACACATAGGTGACCACTGGGATCAATGAATTACGCAGGATGTGCACGCGGGTTACCCGGTTGGTGCTGAGTCCCTTGCTATAGGCGGTTCTTACAAAGTCCTGGCCCGCCGTCTCAATGACCGAAGATCGGGTTAGCCGAATAATGTACGCGATGCCGAGTGTGGCCAAAACAACCGCAGGCAAAATGAGTTCGTTGAATCCTGCCGCCCCACTGACAGTTGGTCGCGCCCAACCCAATTTAATGGCAAAGAGAAATTGAGCCACAAAGGCTATGACGAAAACAGGAGTCGAAATAAGTAGCAAACTGACTACAAGTGAGCTGGCATCGAAGAACTTCCCCTTGCGCAATCCGGCTACGAGGCCGATGGCAATACCGAAAATCATCTCTAGAAAAATTGCCATCAACGAAAGTCGAAGCGTCACTGGAAAAGTGGCAGCGAGAATTTGACCTACCGGCTGGCCCGAAAAAGAAGTGCCGAAATCGCCGCGGAAAATTCCGCCGATATAAATCAAATACTGAACAATGAATGGTTGATCAAGGTGGTACTGGTGTCGAAGCTGTGCTGCAATCGCAGGATTGACACCCTTATCACCGAATAAAGCAACAATCGGATCTCCAGGCATTGCGAAGACCATGAAATAGATAAGCAACGTCGTGCCAAAAAATACTGGCAGTGCTTGAAGCACGCGTCTGATTATGTATCCGGTCATTCTTTTCCTGGGCTGTCACGCTTTGAGGTGGCAATCACCAGATTGCCACCTCAAGCGTTAACTTACTGTGTGATTAGTTCTTGGTCACTTCGTGAAGAACTGGAACACCGTTCCAGCCATACTTCACGTTTGAAACCTTGGTTGACCAACCACCATCGGTGATGCCGTACCACATTGGAATTGCAGGTAGGTCCTGTAGCAAGATCACCTGTGCATCCTGGTAAGCCTTGTTTGCTTCTTCAAGTGACTTTGCAGAGTTACCCTTTGCAAACAATGCATCGACGGCAGGGTTTGAATACTGTCCATCGTTTGCTCCCGCGCCGGTCTGGTAGATCGGTGCAAGGAAGTTTGCTAGGGCTGGGTAGTCAGCCTGCCATCCGGTGCGGAATGCTTCCTTGATGGTCTTGTCGGTCACCTTGGTGCGAAGCTCTGCAAAGGTTGGGTATGCCTTTCCAGCTGCATCAATTCCAAGTGTGTTCTTGATGCCGTTGGTTACTGCATCGACCCAGCCCTGGTGTCCGCCATCTGCGTTGTAAGCAAGTTCAAACTTGCCACTCCACTTGGAGATTGCGTCTGCCTTAGCCCAAAGTTCCTTTGCCTTTGCTGGGTTGTAGTCGAGCACATCCGCACCAGCTAGCTTGTCGCTCCAACCAGCAATTACCGGTGAAGTGAAGTCGCGAGCAGGTTTGCGTGTGCCATTGAAGATCACGTCAATGATTTGCTGGCGATCAAACGCCATCGAAATAGCCGCACGACGAAGCTTTCCTTCCTCACCTGAGAAATGTGCAAGACGACCAGGGATGGTGAACGACTGGAATACTGCAGCACCCTGCATTACAGAACGCTCGCCAAGATCATCCTTGTAAGTCTTCAAAGCTGAATCAGGGATACCGGCCATAACATCAAGGTTGTCTGCCTGAAGATCGGCGTATGCAGCGTCGAGAGTTGCATAGAAGACAATCTTTAGGCCGCCGTTCTTTGGAGTACGACCTCCCTTGTAGTCAGGGTTCTTAACCAAATTGATTTCAACGTTGTGCTTCCATGCGCCTTTCTCGGCAAGCATGTAAGGACCGTTTCCAATTGGGTTCTCTCCGAAAGCCTTAGGGTCGTCGAAGAACGCCGTTGGTTGAGGGTAGAAAGCGGTGTATCCCAAACGAAGTGGGAAGTCCGACTGAGCTGATGAAAGCTTCACTGTGAACTCGGTTGGGCTGACAACTTTCAAACCTGAAAGTTCGCTGTCCTTGTCGTATGAGAATCCTTCGATGGCATCGAAGTAGTAGCTGTTTAGCTGACCATTCTTTAGAAGCGCACCGTACTGCCAGGCATTAACAAAAGACTCTGCAGTTACTTCTTCACCATTGGTGAACTTCCAACCGCTCTTGATCTTGATGTCCCAGTTAATGTTGTCGGTTGAGGTGATTGATTCAGCCATGTCGTTTACTGGTGTGCCATCGGCATCGTAGTAAACCAATCCAGCGTAAATCGAATCAATGATCAAACCGCCGCCAACTTCGTTGGTGTTGGTTGTTACGAGTGGATTCTGTGGCTCAGAACCATTTACAGAAACGATGTTGTCGTTTCCGCCTGATGTTCCGGCACAGCCGGAAAGGGTCAATGTCAGCGCCGCGGCTACTGCCACGGCTACAAGACCGAGTTTCTTAAATCGCACGAATGCTCCTTCTTAGAAAACACCGGCGATCAGCACGCCAGTGTGTGATGAGACCAGCCTATTCCGGAATCTCGATTTGGCGTCGAGGATTTGACACCAATAGCTAAGTTTGAGACATGGTCAAACAAACCCTCGAATCATTTCTTGACTTCAGCTCTCAGCTGACCCGTTTACTCGAAGCGCGTGATGAAGTCATTGGATTGGTATTCGTTGGCTCATCTGCAGCAACTCATCGAGTCGATGAATGGAGTGACCACGATTTCTTCGTGGTTACCAAACCCGGCGTAGCCGAGAGTTTTCGGAAAGATTTGAGTTGGTTGCCGGATTCCGGTCAAATAGTGCTTTCACCTCGCGAGACAGCCCACGGCCTAAAAGTGCTCTATGCAAATGGACACGTTCTCGAGTTCGCGGTATTTGAAGACTCTGAACTCGAGTTGGCATCGGCTAATGACTATGCCGTCGCCCTGGACCGAGCTGACATAACAAGTCGAATGGCGGCAATTGCAGCCAGGAGCGGCCCTACAACTTTTGACTTTGACGCAGAATTCGAGTTACTCCTTATTCAGTATCTGATCGCGGTAGGCAGGGCCCGGCGAGGGGAATTGTTGACAGCTGGGGAAACCATTCGCGGCGCCTGTGTGAATCATTTCGTGGGACTAATTCGTTACTCAATCAAACCTTTGCCAGGCAGCCAATCGGCCACTGACAACCTGAATCGACTAAGAAGGTTTGAGTTGCAGTACCCGGAAATTGGCGAAAGGTTGGCTGAGATTCTGTCAATGCCGGCGGAGGTTTCAGCCAAGGCGCAGCTCGGTTACCTCTTGCAGGTGCTAGCCGAATGCCTTAGTTCCGATCAGCTCGAACAGGCCAAGAGTCTGAGCAAACTATTGGACTGGGATTAGTGGTCTAGTCCCACTCGGTGGTATACCCACTTGAGCCACTTCGGTGCCCACCAGTTGAGGTCGCCGAATAGGCGCATCAGTGCTGGCACGAGAAGTGCTCGAACCACGGTGGCATCTAGCAAAATCGCGAACGCAATTCCCAGGCCGAGCATCTTCATGATGCTCACGCCTGATGTGACGAACGCAGCGAAAGAAAATGCGAGCACGAGTGCTGCGGTGGTAATAATTCGACCAGAGCGCTGAAGTCCAATCGCGACAGACTCGGTGGTGCCGAGTCCGGCATCATGCTGTTCCTTGATTCGACTAAGTAGAAACAGCTCGTAGTCCATCGAAAGCCCAAACGCCACTATCGCAATGAGCACGAGAGAAGATGTGTCGATGGTGCCGGTGACTTGGAACTCGCCAATCAGCCACTTCAAGTTTCCGTCCACAAAGACCCAGGTTAGGAATCCGAGGGTGGCACCGAGAGAAATGAAATTCAGAAGCACAGCTTTGATTGGCAGAAGCACTGAGCCTGTGAACAAGAAGAGCAATACCAATGTGGTTAAAACAATCCAAAGCAAAACAGTTGGGAGTTGCTTTGTGATTCCAAGTTGCGAGTCCGTGTAGATTGCCGCGGTACCACCGACCAGCACTTCGTGCCCATCTACTTTTAGCTTGCGAATTTCTTCGGTGAGTTTTTGACCAGCTGGTGAACGCGATTCAACATCGTGAATCGCTTGAATGCGCTGCCATCCATCAGTCGAATAAGTTGCAAATGCTGGCGCATAACTTGCGTCAAGATTTCCATCCTGACTGATTCCAAGCGCACTCTGCACGCGAAGAATGTGATCCGAATTTGATAGCGCTTGAGTGAAGTTGTAGATGTCGTTGGTGTCTGCACCCTTGACCAAAATTTCAACCGGTGCACCCTCGCGACCGCTGAAGCGCTCACGAATCACGTTGTTGGCGATTACGGCTTTATTGCTGGCTGGAAGAATTCGATCATCGACCTGCCCGAACTGCACGCCGTTCATCAAAGTCATCAATCCGCCGAGACCGATGAGTGTGACCAGCAAAATCGGCAGCGGGCGGCGCATCACGAAACGCGCCAGGCTTGCCCAAGACCCCTTGGTGCGGGCCCTGCTGGTGATTCGGGTGAGCTTGATTAGGTTGACCTTGTCGCCGAGCATCGCGAGCAAAGCCGGAAGCGCAATCAACGCACCGGCGATAGCCAGGAACACCACGACCACTCCGCCGAGAGCAAATGACTTCAAGAAGTACTGCGGGAAGAAGAACATGGCTGCAAGAACGATTGCCACAGTCAGACCGCTAAACAAAACTGTGCGACCGGCGGAGTTAACGGTACGAATCACTGATTGCTCTACCGAGTGATCTGCGGCGCGTTCCTCGCGGAATCGATTGACCATGAGTAGGGCGTAGTCGATACCTAGACCAAGACCCATACCGGTGATTAGGTTGATCGAGAAAATCGAAGTGTCAGTAATCTGTGTGGAAATCCAAACGAAGAAGAAGCTTCCGACGATTGCCAATCCACCGACGAGCATTGGAAGACCTGCGGCGACAAGTGAACCAAATACAAAAACCAGAAGTAACAGTGTCAATGGAATCGCAATTGTTTCCGCTGCTGCGAGATCAGAAGATATTTGCTCACTGATGCTGCTGCTAATCGCTGCGAATCCAGCTACGTAGATTTTTGCATCCTGAAAATTGCCGCTTAGCTCATCGGAAATTATTTTGCCAAGATCGGTTTCGCTTGCGTTCTTATCGGTTTTGACAAAAAAGTAAACCGCCTTGCCGTCGTCGCTTCTGAGCGATGGCGGATTTCCAAGTGAGTAATAACTGGTGACTTCGGTGACGCCCGCGTATTCCTCGACAGCTTTGGTTAGGTCTGCACCGATTTGCTTGCTCGCTGCCGAATCAACATAGTCAGGCATGTCGGCAATCAAAATGATGTTCGGTGTCTCGGTCTTAAATTCTTTGCTCAGCAATTCGGTTACCCGAGCTGAGGTTGAAGTTGGGTCGTCATAACCACCAGCTTTGAGATTGCCAAAGCTTTGGAAACCCCAGACGGTGCTAAGCAAAATGATTGCGATAAAAGTGAAGAACGCCGACTTTTTGTGACGAACTACCAGTTGTGCCCAAGCGTTCATTACTTCATTCTCGCAGGGCAGCGCCTACTAAAACAGCGGTTCTTCGTCGTCAGGGATGAAGCCGGACACCGACACCGAGCTGCGCTTGGCGACCGGACCGGTGTGCCCCTCGGGTGTATGGGCGTCGTGGTGCCCGTTCATGAACTCGAGCACTCGGGCGTCGATCTTGACGTCACTCAGTTTGAGAGCCCTAGACAGGTAAAGGCCTTCAAGCGAGCGGACACGGCTGAGCGCCACATATGCCTGGCCGGGCGCGAAGGCTCCGGCACCAAGGTCGATCTGAACTTCGTCGTATGTCTGCCCCTGGGACTTGTGGATGGTGACCGCCCAGGCTAGGCGCAGCGGAATCTGCTTAAACTCGGCCACGGTCTCGGCGACCAGGGTCTCCTTGACCTTGTTGGTGTCTTCGTCGAAGAACTCTTCGACTGAATACTTGACCTTCTCCCAGGTGGCACGGCCGACATCGAAGGTCTCGCCATCAACTTCGACTACGACGTGTGAGTCGGATTTCAGTTCGACGACTCGACCGATGGTGCCATTTACCCAGCGACGAAGTGCCTGACCATCCTCATCCTTGAACGGGCTCGAGTCGTCGTTCTTGATGAACATCACCTGAGCGCCGACCTTGAGTTCGATTTCAGGATCGTTTGGCTTTGCAGAATTAAATGCGGCCATGTCCCCGGTTGTCGCCGCCACATACTTGCGACCCTTTGCCGGAAGTTCTCCGAGTCGAGCGAAGTTGTGACGATCGACAGTTGCGTTGATGGTCGCAAGTCTAAGCACTTCGTCGTGCGGAGTTGGACGCACAGCGAGTCGATTGAGTTCATCAATCATTTCCTGCGTCACCGAACCATCGCGAAGTGCGTTCAAGATATCTTTGAAGTGGCCGTCTGTCTGCCGGAAAATTTCGATTAGTTCGTATCGTTCGAGTTGTGCATCGCGCCAGACATGAGCGTCGAAGAACCAAGTGCTCGCGTAGTTCTCAGTCATGTAGTTGATGTCATCAAGCTCGCGCGGTGGAACCGGAGCCAACTGATACGGATCGCCAAACATGATTACCTGCGCGCCGCCGAATGGCACCTTGCGCTTACCGCGGGCAATTCCCATCGAACGCGAAATCGCATCCATGATGTCTGCGTTGACCATCGATACTTCATCAATCACCAAGACATCGATTGCCGATAGCACTTCACGGGTATAACGACGCATGTGTTTGCTGAGATCCACGTTGCCCAGCACGCCGAAAGGGAAGCCAAATAGCGAGTGGATGGTCGTGCCGCCCACGTTCAAGGCGGCCACACCGGTCGGGGCCACCACGGCAACCGTCTTCTCGGTGTTGTCGATGAAATAGCTCAGCAGTGTGGATTTACCTGTGCCGGCACGGCCGGTGACGAAGACGTGGGCGTCGGTCGACTCGATGTATTCGAAGAGCTTCTGCTGTTCCTCGGAGAGGCTAACCTGCTCCACTAGCGGTACTGCTCGTCGTTCTTGGCTAGCTTGCTGAGCATGGCGTTGTATTCCTCAATGTCTTGATTTCCCCCACGATCAGACGCACGGTCCAATCGTCTCGCTTCACGGGCATCCGACTTGAACCACTGAACCGAGACGATAATCGTAAGCGCTGCGGTCGGCAATTCGCCGATGCCCCACGCAATGGCTCCACCAATATGTTGATCTTCCAGCGGGCTAAGTCCCCAGGTGCGACCCATTGCGCCAAACCAATCGGGCAGCAGCAGTGTGTCACCGGACATCAAAGCCAAACCAAAGAATGCGTGGAACGCGAGCGTGCCGATTAGCAGCATGATTCGCAACGGATAAGACAAGCGAACCGGACCGGGATCAACTCCGATGAGTGCCTGAGCGAAAAGGTAACCCGTGATCAAAAAGTGCACGACCATCCACTCGTGACCAACATGCTCGCGTGTGGACCAGGCAAAGAGCGGTGTGAAATAGAAAACCACTAGCGAAGACGCAAACAAAATCGCAGCGACGATCGGGTTGGCAATAAATTGCGCATACTTTGTGTGCACTGCCCACAGCGCCCATTCGCGTACACCACGAGAACCATCATCACGTTTTTCAACCGCGCGCGAGAGCAAAGTAATCGGAGCGCCAGGAACAAGCAAAATCGGCACTCCCATCGCGAGCATCATGTGACCGATCATGTGTGCGCTGAAAAGATATTCCTGATACGCATTCAAAGATCCATTAGTCACAAAGAATAGAAACAACATGCCAGCAACCCACGACACGGTGCGACCGATTGGCCAGGAGTCGCCGCGAGCGCGAAGCCTGCGAACGCCAGCCAGATAAACAAAAATTCCACCAACTGAAACCAGTGCCCAAATCAGATCTGGCTTCCACTCGGTGAAAAATGTGACCGAATTAAATTCCGGCGGCAACTTTGAGCCGGTCAAGATTTCGGCTGGTGTGCTACCGACCAGATCGACGGCATTCAATGGCGGTGCTGTTCTGCTCAAAGCCGTCGCCATACCCATCGCCACCGCCATCAAAATCAACTCCACCCCAACCAGGCGAAGGAAGCTGCTTCCGGCTAGCAGCAGACGTTTGCGATAAATGGCACCGAAGATTCCAAGCACCACGAAGATTGCGGTCTTCAAAATGATCAAGACGCCATAGGCGGTAAACCAGTTGGCTAATTCACCCACCCGAAGTGATGCGGAGATGAGGCCCGAAACTCCAAGCACCACGTAGGCGAAGAGTGCCAAAGACGAATAGCGACCGAAGTGAACCCGAGTCACTTCACCTCGCGCGCGAACCAAAGCTAGAGCAATCAAGCCACCGACCCAGAGCACTATCGCGAGAAGATGCAGACCGAGCGCGTTTACCGCCATGCCGTGGTTAGCCGTGCCGGCCGCGTGGCCGGTAAGTGCAAGCGGCACGAGCGCCAAGAAGCCAAGTGCTGCAATCAGCGCGGCTGCGGTCAAGCGCTGAAAAGCCAGAGCCAGCACGGCAATGATTGCGCCGCCCAAAATGTTGAGCGCCAGGAATTGACCGAGCTGCACCGAACTGGCAAACAACCAGAGCCCGTCACCGTGACGTTGCTCAAAAGTGAAAGAAGATCCGGTCACATTGAGGTAGACGAAGTTGAACTGCAGCATGCCGGCAAGCGTCCAAATAATCGCGGCACCTGAAGCGACGTTCATCGCAGTCTTCAACTGCTTGCTTCCCTCTGCAAAAACAAATGCGGCAACCACCAACGCACCAACGCTGGTGGCCATCGCGATGTCGGTGACCGAACGCGCAATGGGCAGACCCCAACGCACAACCGCACCTGGATCCACCAGCTTGAAGGGATTAGCGGCACCACTGATGAGCAAACCAATTATGGTTGCGAGTACTAGTGCAAAGGTTAAAAAGAAAAAGAGCGCACGTGAAGGTTTAGTAATTGCGCTCATTCATCAATGCTACAAACCAAAAGGGAATGCAAAAAGGCGCCGACCGAAGTCGACGCCTTTTCGTAAAACTGTGGACTACTTAACTGCAGCCTTTAGCTTTGAACCAGCTGAAACCTTTACGGTGTTAGCTGCTGGGATCTGGATGGTTGCACCAGTCTGTGGGTTACGGCCCTGACGTGCAGCGCGGTGACCCTTCTCTACTGACAACCAACCAGGGATGGTTACTTTGCCACCCTTAGCTACGGTCTTTGAGATGGTGTCGAAGAATGCGTCAACTACGCGGTTGACTGCAGCCTGTGACTCACCGGTCTGCTCAGCGATAGCTGCTACTAGCTCGCCCTTGTTTAGTGCTGACATGTTGTCCTCCTGGACTTCTAAATACGTGTTTGACGTTCCGTCTCAAACAAACTACAACCGTGTAGTTCCGCGTGTTTGCTAGGCTCTCGGCGTGTTGCGAAGAAAAAACCGCGGAAAATCAAGGGTTTTAGACGGTTATGGGCTTGAAACCCTCTATTTATAAGGGTTTGGGGTGGGACTACCAAATCCCGCCTAGGTACTGCGGTTATGCCCCTAAATCGAATGACTTCCCAAACAAGTTTGTGCAGGAAGTCATTCGATTTCGTTGGATAAACAGAGGTTAAAAGAAAGAGCCCTGCTTTTGCAGGGCTCGATCAAAAGTTTGGGTCTTACCAAGAAGACTTGGTGATACCTGGAAGCTCACCGTTGTGCGCCATCTTGCGGAAGCGAACACGTGAAACGCCGAACTTAGCGAGGTAACCGCGTGGGCGACCATCGATTGCGTCACGTCCGCGAACGCGAACTGGTGATGCGTTGCGTGGAAGCTTCTGTAGGCCTAGACGTGCCTCTTCGCGCTGTGCGTCGGTTGAGGTTGGGTCGACTAGTGCCTTCTTAAGTGCGAGGCGCTTTTCTGCGTAACGCTCAACGATTACTTTGCGCTGCTCGTTCTTAGCGATCTTGCTCTTCTTAGCCATTCTTAGCGCTCCTCGCGGAATTCAACGTGCTGACGTACAACTGGGTCGTACTTCTTCAACAC